>TARA_R110002049_G_scaffold59201_2_pt1 | contig 238316 bp, 225 predicted proteins | sample TARA_R110002049 | Tara Oceans TARA_R110002049 (sample SAMEA4396941) | marine metagenome | biome: Polar Biome; feature: [SRF] surface water layer (ENVO:00010504); material: water (ENVO:00002006), including particulate matter (ENVO:01000060) such as... | depth 5 m
TAAATAAAAATGAACACTAAATATATATAAATAACTAAGATTTTAAAAATTAAACAATCATGGCAAAAGAAACTTTTGATCGTTCTAAACCACACCTTAATATTGGTACTATTGGACACGTTGATCACGGTAAAACAACGTTAACTGCTGCTATTACTACTGTATTAGCTAATGCAGGTTTATCTGAAATGAGAAGCTTCGATTCTATCGATAACGCTCCAGAAGAAAAAGAAAGAGGTATTACAATTAATACTTCACACGTTGAGTATTCAACAGCTAACCGTCACTACGCACACGTTGACTGTCCTGGTCACGCGGATTATGTAAAGAACATGGTAACTGGTGCTGCACAAATGGATGGAGCAATATTAGTTGTTGCTGCTACAGATGGTCCAATGCCACAAACTCGTGAGCATATCTTATTAGGGCGTCAAGTTGGTATTCCAAGAATTGTTGTATTCATGAATAAAGTGGATATGGTTGATGATGATGAGTTGTTAGAGCTTGTTGAAATGGAAGTGAGAGAATTACTTTCTTTTTATGAGTACGATGGTGATAATGGACCTGTAATTGCTGGTTCTGCTTTAGGAGCATTGAACGGTGAGCAAAAATGGGTTGATACTGTAATGGAATTGATGGATGCTGTTGATAGCTGGATCGAATTACCTAAGCGTGATGTTGATAAGCCATTCTTAATGCCAATTGAAGATGTATTCTCTATTACTGGTCGTGGTACTGTTGCAACTGGTCGTATTGAAACAGGTGTTGCTAATACTGGTGATACTGTTGATATTATTGGTATGGGAGCTGAAAAATTGACTTCTACAGTTACTGGAGTTGAAATGTTCCGTAAAATATTAGATAGAGGTGAAGCTGGAGATAACGTAGGTATCTTATTAAGAGGTATTGAAAAAGAAAGTATCAAAAGAGGAATGGTAATCTGTAAGCCAGGTTCTGTAACTCCACATGATAAATTCAAAGCTGAGGTTTATATCCTTAAAAAAGAAGAAGGTGGTCGTCATACACCATTCCATAACAACTATCGTCCACAGTTCTATGTAAGAACAACTGACGTAACAGGTACAATTAATTTACCTTCAGGTGTTGAAATGGTAATGCCAGGTGACAACTTAACTATTACTGTTGATTTACACCAACCAATTGCAATGAATATTGGTTTGCGTTTTGCAATCCGTGAGGGTGGTAGAACAGTAGGTGCAGGTCAGGTAACTGAAATTTTATAAGACACACCTAAATACTAGTATTAGTTAAATATATATTATAGAGTAGGTGCTTCTTTGAAAAGGGAAGCACCTTATATTCTATACGGGTGTAGCTCAGTTGGTAGAGCACCGGTCTCCAAAACCGGGTGTCGGGAGTTCGAGTCTCTCCACCCGTGCAAATAAAATATCACGATACAGAAATTTAATCCAATAATGGATAAAAAAGTTTCTCAAACGTGTAAAAACAAAACACAATGGGTATTGTTAATTATATTAAAGAATCCTTTCAAGAGCTCAATACAAAAGTTACTTGGATACCTATGGCTGAAGCACAAAAATCAACTATAGTGGTAGCGTTATTTTCAGTATTATTCGCTTTAGCAGTATTTGCAGTTGATAAAGTGTTTCAATTAGGTTTAGGTGAATATTTTAAATTTTTTAATTAAAAGATGATTATGACTGATTCTGTAAAGAAATGGTATGTAGTAAGAGCTATTGGTGGTCAAGAGAATAAAGTGAAAACTTATATCGAGAATGAAGTTACTCGTTTAGGTTTGGCTGATTATGTTGATCAGGTTCTAGTACCGACAGAAAAAGTTATACAAATCCGTAAAGGAAAGAAAATAAACAAAGAACGTGTTTACTTTCCTGGATATATAATGATTGAAGCGAATTTGAGTGGTGAATTACCTCACGTAATAAAATCAGTGACTGGAGTTATTGGATTTTTAGGTGAGACGAAAGGTGGTGATCCAGTTCCGTTGCGTAAATCAGAGGTAAATAGAATGCTAGGGAAAGTTGATGAACTAGCAGTACAGAATGAAAATGTTGCAATTCCTTATGTTATTGGGGAAACTGTTAAGGTAATTGATGGTCCGTTTAACGGATTTGATGGTACGATAGAAAAGATCAACGAAGAAAAGCGTAAGCTAGAAGTAATGGTGAAAATTTTCGGTAGAAAAACACCATTAGAGCTAAGTTATATGCAAGTAGAAAAGATTTCATAAATGTTACATATTTTAGGTTTATACAGATGCTTCCACATTTGTATTCTCTAAATTTAAGTTTAAAAAATGGCAAAAGAAGTTAGTAAGGTTGTAAAATTACAAGTTCGAGGCGGTGCAGCAAATCCTTCACCACCAGTTGGACCTGCTTTAGGTGCAGCCGGAGTTAATATCATGGAGTTCTGTAAGCAGTTTAATGCTAGAACTCAAGATAAACCGGGTAAAGTTTTACCTGTAGCTATTACAGTTTATAAGGACAAATCATTTGATTTTGTAATTAAAACTCCACCAGCGGCAGTACAAATTTTAGAAGCAGCGAAAGTGAAAAAAGGATCTGGGGAACCAAATCGGAATAAGGTTGCAACTGTAACTTGGGATCAACTAAAAGTAATTGCGGAAGACAAAATGCAAGATTTAAATGCATTTACTGTTGAATCTGCAATGAAAATGATGGCAGGTACAGCAAGATCAATGGGTATAAGAGTAAAAGGAAATGCTCCTGCTTAACTTTATAATTTTATAGAAGATGACAAAAATAACTAAAAAGCAAAAAGAAGCAAAAGGCAAAGTAGATGCTACAAAAGCATATACGGTAGCTGAGGCTGCTGCTTTAGTGAAAGAAGTAACAAATGTGAAATTTGATGCTTCTGTTGATCTAGCTGTAAGATTAGGAGTAGATCCTAGGAAAGCAGATCAAATGGTACGTGGAGTGGTGACATTACCACACGGTACTGGAAAAGATGTGAAAGTTTTAGCATTGGTTACACCTGATAAAGAAGCAGAAGTAACAGAAGCTGGAGCTGATTACGTTGGTTTAGATGATTACCTTCAAAAAATTAAAGGTGGTTGGACAGATGTTGACGTTATAGTAACAATGCCAAGTATAATGGGTAAGTTAGGTCCCTTAGGAAGAGTTTTAGGTCCTAGAGGTTTAATGCCTAACCCAAAAACAGGTACGGTAACTATGGATGTTGCAAAAGCCGTTAGAGACGTAAAAGGAGGTAAAATTGATTTTAAAGTTGATAAAACAGGGATTATTCATGCCGCTATCGGAAAAGCATCATTTGATGCAGACAAGTTAGAAGGTAATGCACAAGAATTGTTGCAAACAATATTAAAATTAAAGCCAAATACAGCTAAAGGTATATATGTAAAGAGTATTTATATGTCTAGTACCATGAGTCCTAGTATAGAAATAGATTCTAAATCAGTAACCGTTTAAGCAAGTTAAAAGTATTCAATTATGACTAGAGAAGAAAAATCACTAATAATAGACGATTTAACAGGCCAATTAACTGATAGTAGTACTATTTATCTTGCAGATATCTCAGGATTAGACGCAGTAAAAACAACAAATTTACGTAGAGCTTGTTTTAAAGCAAACGTATCATTGGCTGTTGTTAAAAATACATTGCTTTCAAAAGCAATGGAAAAATCTGATAAGGATTTTGGAGAATTACCAGAAATATTAAAAGGAAATACTTCCATAATGATTTCTGAAACAGGTAATGCTCCTGCCAAAATAATTAAAGAATTTCGTAAGAAATCTGATAGACCTATTCTTAAAGGGGCTTATATTGAAGAGTCAGTATATGTTGGCGATGACCAACTTGACGCTTTAGTTAACATTAAGTCTAAAGAAGAGTTGATAGGTGATATTATTTCAATTTTACAATCACCAGCTAAGAATGTTATTTCAGCATTGAAATCTGGAGGGAGTACAATTTCAGGAATTCTTACAACATTATCAGAAAAATAAATAAGCGCACAATAACTAAATAATAAATTTTTAAAACAAATAGAAATGGCAGAATTAAAAGAATTCGCAGAACAATTGGTTAACTTAACAGTAAAAGAAGTTAATGAATTAGCTACAATATTAAAAGACGAGTATGGCATTGAGCCAGCAGCAGCTGCAGTAGCAGTAGCTGGTCCTGCAGCAGGAGGTGGTGAAGCAGCAGAAGAAAAATCAGAATTTGACGTAATCTTAAAAGCAGCAGGTGCATCTAAACTTGCCGTTGTAAAATTAGTTAAAGAATTAACTGGTTTAGGTCTTAAAGAAGCTAAAGGTTTAGTTGATGAAGCACCTAGTCCAATCAAAGAAGGTGTTTCTAAAGACGAAGCTGAAGCGCTTAAAACTCAATTAGAAGAAGCAGGAGCAGAAGTTGAGCTTAAATAAGCTCAGACAGCTTAAACAATTAAGGTTTAGGTCTTTGGAGTAGTTCCAAAAGACCTAAACCATTTTGTGTATATATTCGTTCTTATTAAAATAATAGGTTTTTTTAATTAAAAATTTTCTCCATTGTCGACAATAAATAGTACAGAAAGAGTAAACTTCACATCAGCAAAATTGATAACAGACTATCCTGATTTTTTGGATATTCAAGTAAAATCATTCCAAGATTTTTTTCAATTAGAAACTAAAGCTGATGAAAGAGGTACTGAAGGTTTGTTTAAAACTTTCTCAGATAATTTTCCAATTACAGATACACGTAACCAATTTATTTTAGAATTTATTGATTACTTCGTTGACCCACCAAGATATTCTATTCAAGAGTGTATTGAGCGTGGTTTAACGTATAGCGTTCCGTTAAAGGCACGTTTAAAACTATACTGTACTGATCCAGAGCATGAAGATTTCGAAACGATCGTTCAAGATGTGTATTTAGGTACCATACCTTACATGACACATAGTGGAACCTTTGTAATCAATGGTGCAGAAAGAGTAGTTGTTTCACAATTACACCGTTCACCAGGAGTTTTCTTTGGTCAGTCTTTCCATGCAAATGGAACTAAGTTGTATTCAGCAAGAGTAATTCCTTTTAAAGGATCTTGGATTGAGTTTGCAACAGATATCAATCAAGTAATGTATGCTTATATTGATAGAAAGAAAAAATTACCTGTTACTACCTTATTTAGAGCCATTGGTTTTGAAAGAGATAAAGATATTCTTGAAATATTTGATCTTGCTGATGAAGTTAAAGTATCTAAAAGTGGTTTAAAGAAAGTACTTGGACGTAAATTAGCGGCGAGAGTATTAAAAACATGGCACGAAGATTTCGTAGATGAAGATACCGGTGAGGTAGTTTCTATTGAACGAAATGAGATTGTATTAGATAGAGATACCGTTCTTGAAAAAGAACATATCGATGAGATTGTTGATGCAGGTTCTAAGACAATTCTTTTACACAAAGAAGACAATCAAATGGGTGATTATGCAATTATACATAACACCTTACAAAAAGATCCTACAAACTCTGAAAAAGAAGCTGTAGAACATATCTATAGACAGTTACGTAACGCTGAACCGCCAGATTATGAAACTGCCAAAGGTATTATCAATAAATTGTTCTTTTCTGAACAACGTTACAATCTTGGAGAAGTAGGACGTTACAGAATGAATAAAAAGTTAGAATTGAATGTTGATATTGATCAACGTGTTTTAACAAAAGAAGATATTATTACTATCATCAAGAACTTGATTAAGTTAGTGAACTCTAAAGCAGAGGTTGATGATATTGATCACTTATCAAACCGTCGAGTGCGTACTGTTGGAGAACAATTAGCAAGTCAGTTTGGCGTTGGTCTTTCGCGTATGGCGCGTACCATCCGTGAACGTATGAATGTGCGTGATAATGAGGTGTTTACTCCAATTGATTTGATCAATGCGAAGACCTTATCATCAGTAATTAATTCGTTTTTCGGAACCAACCAGTTATCTCAATTTATGGATCAAACGAATCCATTGGCTGAGATTACACACAAAAGAAGATTGTCGGCTTTAGGACCTGGAGGTTTATCTAGAGAAAGAGCAGGATTTGAGGTTCGTGATGTGCATTATACACATTATGGTCGTTTATGTCCGATTGAAACTCCTGAAGGACCAAATATTGGTTTAATATCTTCATTAGCGGTTTATGCAAAAGTAAATAACTTAGGGTTTATTGAAACACCGTACCGTGAGTCTATTAATGGTAAAGTAGATGTAACAAAAGAACCTATTTATTTAAGTGCTGAAGAAGAAGAAGGGAAAAAGATTGCACAATCGAATTTAGATTTAGACAAGGACGGAAGAATAACATTGGATAAAGTAGTTGCTAGAGCGGAAGGTGATTTCCCATTAGTATCTCCAGAAGAAGTTGATTATATGGATGTATCTCCAAATCAAATTTCTTCTATATCTGCATCGTTAATTCCTTTCTTAGAACATGATGATGCCAACCGTGCGTTGATGGGCTCTAACATGATGCGTCAAGCAGTACCATTGATGAGACCAGAGTCTCCAATTGTAGGTACAGGTTTGGAGCGTAGAGTTGCTACGGATTCTAGAATCCTAATAAATGCTGAAGGTGATGGTGTTGTTGAATATGTTGATTCAGATAAGATTACTATAAAATACAGTCGTACAAAAGACCAAGCATTGGTTAGTTTTGATGAAGACAGTGTTACTTATAACTTGATTAAATTTAGAAAAACCAATCAAGGAACATCTATAAACTTACATCCGATTGTTAAAAAAGGAGATAAAGTAAAAAGAGGTCAAGTTTTATGTGAAGGCTATGCCACTGAAAAAGGTGAATTGGCTTTAGGAAGAAATATGAAAGTAGCCTTTATGCCTTGGAAAGGGTATAACTTTGAGGATGCGATTGTAATTTCTGAAAAAGTAGTACGTGAAGATATCTTTACTTCTATTCACATTGATGAATATTCATTAGATGTTAGAGATACTAAATTAGGTGCGGAAGAATTGACTGCTGATATTCCAAATGTTTCTGAAGAAGCTACCAAAGATTTAGACGAAAACGGAATGATTCGTATTGGTGCGGAAGTGAAACCTGGAGATATCCTTATCGGGAAAATTACGCCTAAAGGGGAATCAGATCCAACACCAGAAGAAAAATTATTACGTGCTATTTTTGGTGATAATGCTGGTGATGTTAAAGATGCTTCATTGAAAGCTTCTCCTTCATTAAGAGGTGTTGTTATTGATAAAAAATTGTTCCAAAGAACAATTAAAGACAAAGCAAAAAGAAGTCAAGATAAAGAAGAACTTGCTAGACTTGAAGCTGATTTTACAGTAAAATTTGATAAACTTAGAGATCGATTAATTGATAAGTTATTCACTTTAGTAAACGGTAAAACGGCACAAGGTGTACTTAATGACTTGGGTGAAGAAATTCTTCCTAAAGGTAAAAAGTATACATTAAAAATGTTAAATGCTGTCAATGACTTTGAACACCTTACTAAAGGAGTTTGGACGACCGACAAAGATTTGAATAATTTAATTAGTGAGTTAATTCACAATTATAAAATTAAAGTAAGTGACTTACAAGGGTCATTACGTCGTGAGAAATTTACCATTACTGTTGGAGATGAATTACCAGCAGGGATCGTAAAACTTGCAAAAGTATATGTTGCCAAGAAACGTAAATTAAAAGTAGGTGATAAAATGGCCGGACGTCACGGTAATAAAGGTATTGTAGCTCGTATCGTAAGAGCAGAAGATATGCCTTTCTTAGAAGACGGAACGCCTGTTGATATCGTATTGAATCCGTTAGGGGTACCATCGCGTATGAACATTGGTCAGATTTATGAAACTGTGCTTGGATGGGCAGGTCAAAATTTAGGTCAAAAGTATGCGACACCAATTTTTGATGGAGCTTCAATTGAGCAAATCACAGAACTTACCAATAAAGCAGGTGTTCCAGAATTTGGTCACACGTATTTATTTGATGGTGGAACAGGTGAGCGTTTCGATCAACCAGCAACTGTTGGTGTCATTTATATGATCAAGTTAGGACATATGATTGAAGATAAAATGCACGCACGTTCTATCGGACCATACTCATTAATTACACAACAACCTTTAGGTGGTAAAGCACAATTTGGTGGACAGCGTTTTGGAGAGATGGAAGTTTGGGCATTAGAGGCGTATGGAGCTTCAAGTACTCTTAGGGAGATTTTAACTGTTAAATCTGATGATGTATTAGGTAGAGCCAAAACATACGAGTCGATCGTAAAAGGTGAACCAATGCCAGAACCAGGATTACCGGAGTCATTTAATGTATTAATGCACGAGTTAAAAGGACTTGGCTTAGACGTTAGATTAGAGGAATAATAAATTAGAGCAACAGGAATTAATTCCTGTTGCTTTTACAATATACATTTTTACATTTTAATTCGATTGCATAAATATCATGGCAAAACAAAGAGAAAAATACACTGTAAAAAAATTCAATAAAATATCTATTGGCTTGGCTTCACCTGAATCAATTTTAGAGAAATCTAAAGGAGAAGTGCTAAAGCCAGAAACCATTAATTACCGTACGCACAAACCAGAAAGAGATGGGTTGTTTTGCGAGCGTATTTTTGGCCCGATAAAAGATTTTGAATGTGCTTGTGGTAAGTATAAAAGAATCAGATATAAAGGAATTATTTGCGACCGTTGTGGAGTAGAGGTTACAGAAAAGAAAGTTCGTAGAGATCGCGTAGGGCATATTAATTTAGTGGTTCCTGTAGCTCATATTTGGTATTTTAGATCATTACCAAATAAAATGGGTTACCTTTTAGGGTTGCCATCTAAAAAATTAGATATGATTATTTACTACGAACGCTACGTAGTAATTCAACCAGCTGGTGCAACAAATGCCGAAGGAGAGCCATTGCAAAAAATGGACTTCTTAACGGAAGAAGAATATTTAGATATTTTAGAATCTTTCCCAGTTGAAAATCAATATTTAGACGATACTGACCCAAACAAGTTTATTGCTAAAATGGGAGCAGAATGTTTAATTGATTTATTAGCACGTATTGATTTAGATGAACTTTCATATGAATTGAGACATAAAGCGAACACTGAGACATCGAAGCAACGTAAAATGGAAGCATTGAAGCGTTTAAATGTTGTTGAAGCGTTTAGAGATGCTAATTTAAATAGAGAAAATAAACCTGAGTGGATGATTATGAAGGTAGTTCCGGTGACACCACCAGAATTACGTCCGTTAGTTCCATTAGATGGTGGTCGTTTTGCTACTTCAGATTTAAATGATTTATACCGTCGTGTAATTATCCGTAACAATCGTTTAAAGCGATTGATGGAAATCAAAGCACCGGAAGTTATTTTGCGTAATGAGAAACGTATGTTACAAGAATCTGTAGATTCATTATTTGATAACACACGTAAGTCATCAGCAGTTAAAACAGAATCTAACAGACCCTTAAAATCATTATCTGATTCGTTAAAAGGAAAACAAGGTCGTTTTCGTCAGAACTTATTAGGTAAGCGTGTTGATTATTCTGCACGTTCGGTGATTGTTGTGGGGCCAGAACTTAGGTTATTCGAATGTGGAATACCAAAAGACATGGCAGCAGAATTATACAAACCTTTTGTAATTAGAAAACTAATTGAAAGAGGAATTGTAAAAACTGTAAAATCTGCTAAGAAAATAATAGATAAAAGAGAACCAGTAGTTTGGGATATTTTAGAGAATGTTTTAAAAGGACATCCAGTTCTTTTAAACCGTGCTCCTACGCTTCACCGTCTAGGTATTCAAGCGTTTCAACCTAAATTAATTGAAGGTAAAGCAATTCAATTGCATCCATTAGTATGTACGGCTTTTAATGCCGATTTTGATGGTGATCAAATGGCAGTGCATTTACCTTTAGGTCCTGAAGCTATTTTAGAAGCACAATTATTAATGTTGGCTTCGCATAGTATATTAAATCCGGCTAACGGTTCACCAATTACAGTTCCTTCACAGGATATGGTACTTGGATTATACTATATGACTAAAGAGCGTAAGTCTACAAAAGAACATAAAGTAAAAGGTGAGGGAACTACATTTTACTCACCAGAAGAAGTAACAATTGCTTTTAATGAAAAGCAAGTCGACTTAAATGCTGGAATTAAAGTACGAACTATTGACTTTAATGAAGCAGGAGAGTTGGTTCCACAAATTATTCAAACTACCGTTGGTAGAGTATTGTTTAATGAAGTGGTGCCATCGGCAGCGGGTTATATTAATGAAGTATTGACCAAAAAATCGTTGAGAGATATTATTGGTGATATTTTAAAAGTAACAGATGTACCAACAACAGGTGATTTCTTAGATGCTATTAAAGGAATGGGTTATATGTTCGCTTTTAGAGGTGGTTTATCATTTAGTTTAGGTGATATCATTATCCCAGAAGAAAAAACAAGTATGATTGCATCAGCTAATGAACAAGTTGATACGATTATGGCTAGTTATAATATGGGGATGTTAACGAATAAAGAACGTTACAATCAAGTAATTGATATTTGGGGTTCTACTAATAATAAGTTAACAGAACTTTCTATGAAACGCTTACGTGAAGACCAACAAGGTTTTAACTCTGTGTATATGATGCTTGATTCTGGTGCAAGGGGTTCTAAAGAACAAATTCGTCAGTTAACTGGTATGCGTGGTTTGATGGCGAAGCCTAAAAAATCGACTGCTGGTGGTGGTGAAATTATTGAAAATCCAATTCTTTCTAACTTTAAGGAAGGATTATCAATTTTAGAATACTTTATTTCTACGCACGGTGCACGTAAAGGTCTTGCCGATACCGCATTAAAAACAGCCGATGCAGGATATTTAACACGTCGTTTAGTTGATGTTTCTCAAGATGTAATTATCAATGAAGAAGACTGTGGTACCTTAAGAGGACTTGAAGTTTCGGCTTTAAAGAAAAACGAAGAGGTTGTAGAAACTTTAGGTGAACGTGTAATCGGAAGAGTTGTTTTAGAAGATGTAGTTGATCCGTTAACACAAGAGGTTTTAGTTGAATCTGGAGAGCAAGTAACTGAAGATATTCTTAAAAAGATTGAAAGTTCAGCTTTAGAGACTATTGAGGTTCGTTCAGCATTAACATGTGAATCAGATCGAGGTATTTGTGCAAAATGTTATGGTCATAGTCTTTCAACTAGAAAAATGGTTCAAAAAGGAGAAGCGGTAGGAGTAATTGCTGCACAATCTATTGGAGAGCCTGGTACACAATTAACATTACGTACGTTCCACGTGGGTGGTATTGCAGGAAATATTTCTGAAGAGAATGCTTTATCAGCGAAATTTGGAGGTAGTGTTGAAATTGACGATTTAAGAACTGTTGAAGGGTTAGATAACGAAGGAAATAAAGTGGATATCGTTATTTCGAGAACATCAGAGATTAAAATTGTAGATAAGAAAACAGGTATTACCTTAAGTACTAATAATATTCCTTACGGTTCGTATATTTTTGTCGGTGATAAAGATACAATCAAAGCAGGTGATGTTATTTGTAAATGGGATCCATACAATGGAGTAATTGTTTCTGAATTTGCAGGTAAAATTACTTTTGAAAATATTGATCAGGGTGTTACATATCAAGTTGAAATTGATGAGCAAACTGGTTTCCAAGAGAAAGTAATTTCTGAATCGAAAGCGAAGAAAGTTATTCCAACATTAATTATTGAAAATAAGAAAGGCGAAGCCTTACGTTCTTACAGTTTACCTGTAGGTGCTCACTTAATGATTGAAGAAGGAGAGAAAATTGAAGCGGGTAAAGTATTGGTTAAAATACCGAGAAAATCTGGTAAAGCGGGCGATATTACAGGTGGTCTTCCACGTGTAACTGAGTTGTTTGAAGCGAGAGATCCTTCAAATCCAGCAGTTGTTTCTGAGATTGATGGTGTGGTTTCTTTTGGTAAAATCAAACGTGGTAACCGTGAAATCATCGTAGAGTCAAAATTAGGTGATATTAAAAAGTACTTAGTGAAATTGTCTAGTCAGATACTAGTACAAGAGAATGACTTTATAAAAGCAGGTATGCCTTTATCAGATGGAGCAATTACACCGTCAGATATTTTGAATATCAAAGGCCCTTCAGCGGTTCAACAATACCTAGTGAATGAAATACAAGAAGTATATCGTTTACAAGGGGTGAAAATTAACGATAAGCATTTTGAAGTAGTCGTACGTCAAATGATGCGTAAAGTAAAAATTGTTGATTCTGGAGATACTATCTTCTTAGAAAGCCAATTGATTCATACAAATGATTTTATTGAAGAAAACGATAAAATTTACGGTATGAAAGTAGTTGAAAGTAAAGGAGATTCTGAGAATATCAAAGAAGGTCAAATGATTTCTGCACGTACATTAAGAGATGAAAATTCAATTTTACGTAGAACTGATAAAGCCTTGATTGAAGCTAGAGATGCGGTTCCAGCAACTGCTGAACCAATTTTACAGGGTATTACGAGAGCGTCATTACAAACGAAATCGTTTATCTCTGCTGCTTCTTTCCAAGAAACAACGAAGGTATTAAATCAAGCTGCTGTAAGTGGTAAAATTGATTACCTAGAAGGCTTGAAAGAAAATGTAATTGTAGGTAAGAGAATACCAGCAGGTACAGGTATGAGAGATTACGATCATTTAATAGTAGGTTCTAAAGAAGAAATGGACGCGAAATAATTATGGCAGAACAAGAAAAAAAACAAGAGAATCAATTAAACATTGAGTTGGATGAGAAAATTGCTGATGGCACCTATGCTAACTTAGCAATTATCAATCATTCAGTGTCTGAGTTTGTTGTAGATTTTGTAAATGTGATGCCGGGTACGCCGAAAGCCAAAGTAAAGTCTAGAATTATATTAACGCCACAACATGCAAAACGTTTGACGAAAGCATTGGCTGAGAACGTAACTAGATTTGAAAAAGCACATGGTGAGATTAAAGATTATGAACAACCGCCGATTCCGATGAATTTCGGACCGACAGGTCAAGCATAAATAGTAAAAACGCCGAACAGAAATGTTCGGCGTTTTTTTATATTTGCGTGTATGGAAAGCAAAAGTGTTATAATTTCAGAAGGTGAAAGACCTATTTGGCAGAAAGTTATTGCTGCTTTGTTCTATACATTTTCTATTTTTTTTATTTATTACTTTTTTTATACCTTTAAATTTAATGTAGAAAATGAGCTTACTAAACGACCTGCTGCGTTAATTGAATTAGCCATTTATTGTTTTTTATTTGGTTTTGGTTTTTCTAGTAAGAATACCAAATTTTTTAATTTAAAAGATGAAAAATATAAAAATCAATACTCTGTAGGGCCAATTAAAGTGGGTAAATGGAAAGCGCTTCCAATGTTGGAATATGTTTCTGTTTTTAAAAATGGTAGAGATGTTTTTGAAATTAATGTTTGGTATAAGAGAAACAAACATTTTAATATTTATAACTACCATGACGAAGAAGAGTCTTTAGAAACAGCTTATTATATTGCTAATCAATTAAATATAAAATTGTTAGATGCTACTGAAAAGAACAATTATAAATATTTGGATATGGTCAAGTTGAAAGATAAGTATCATAAACCTGAATCTTCTAATTAATTTTTAATCGACTTCAATTCTACTTTTAATTCTTGAAACATATTTACTATACTACTGAGCTTTAATTCATCTTTATCATATTCTTGCGTGTTGATACAACACGTAAATTCCCACAACTCCAACACCTGCTCTAGCTTTACTTCATAAGGGGCATAGGCTTTGTTATCAGAATACAACAACAGGCTTTTTCGGTCTTTTATTCTAGGATAGACTCTTTTGTAAACCAAGCCATCTTCTTTTGTCAGTATGACATAGGTGCTCCCTTCTTTTAAATCATTAATATCCTCAACGAACTTGCCCACAATATACGAACCGTCTTTTACAGGTAACATTGAATCTCCTTTGATAGGAAAAGTACGGTGTTTGCCAGTAGGTAAGAAAGGAAGTTTTATATTTTGTAACTGCTCCACATACTCTGGGTCTGCATAGCCCTTTAAATAACCCGCAGAAGCCTCAGTAGTAATAATTTCAATAAGATCTTCATTGGTTTCACTTACAGCGATCGGAAATAAAACGCGCTTATTGCCAATTTCAATAAAAGAGGTGTCTTTAGCGAGTTTTAAATTATTCTTTATCAAGATGTCTATCGGAATATTAAAGTAACTAGAGAGCTCTAACAATCGATCAATAGAAGGTTCGGTTCTTCCTGATTCAAAAGAAGCAATCATAGCTCTACTCCATTTTAATTCTTCAGCAAAATATTCTTGAGAGAAATTTTTTAATTCTCTAAGGTGACGAAGGTTTGTTGCAATATATTTCATAATGTTTCAAAATTAAACAATTAATGTTTCATAATGAAACTAAATTTGTAAAAATAAAATAGATACATTGTTTTTAAACTGCCACACATATTACAGCCTCCGTTACGGAACGTTAAAGCCTGAAAATTTACTACAGTTAGCTGCAGAGAACAACCTGAAAACACTGGCCCTGACAGATATTAATACCACTTCGGCCTGTTTAGATTTTGTGCGATTGGCTGCCACACAGAGTATCAAACCCGTTCTAGGAGTAGATTTTAGAAATGGAGTAAAACAACAGTTTATCCTCTTAGCAAAAAACAATAAGGGCTTTCAACAAATCAATAATTACCTCGCTACTTTTTTATATGATAAACAACTAAAAATTCCTGAACAACCGATAAAACTTAAAGAAGTATTTGTCATTTATCCGTATCAGCAAGGGAAGGATTATGAATTGAAAAAGAATGAATATTTAGGAATCGGTATCAAAGATCTAAATCACTTAAAATTTTCTAAATGGAATCAACAACGTGAAAAACTTGTGGTATTGCAAACGGTTACTTTTAAAAACAAAAGAGGTTTTAATACCCATCGTTTGTTAAGAGCCATCGATAATAATACCTTGTTGAGTAAACTTTCTGTAAATGAGCAAGCTTGTGAAACAGCGCAATTAATGCCACTTGATGAACTGAAAAAGTACTATGCAGATTATCCTGAGTTAATTAAAAATACGGCACAGCTACTAAATAAATGTACTATAGCATTTGACTTTTCGCAAAAAATTCCCAACAATCAAAAAAGTTATACCAATAGCGAAGAACTCGATTGTCGCTTATTAGAAAAGTTGACTTATCAAGGAATGGCCTATCGCTATCAACAGCCAGATGAAGCTATTTATGCACGGATTGCTAAAGAATTGAAAATTATTAAAGAAAAGGGTTTTGTTTCTTATTTTCTAATCAACTGGAAAATTTTAAAGTATGCTCGCAGTAAAGGTTATTTTTATGTAGGTAGGGGCAGTGGCGCCAATAGTATTATTGCCTATTTGTTGCGAATCACAGATGTAGACCCTATTGAATTGGATTTGTACTTTGAACGTTTTATTAATTTATACCGTACCAATCCACCCGATTTTGACATTGATTTTTCTTGGGCAGACCGTGATGATGTCACTAAATTTATATTCAAACAGTTTAAGAATACCGCTTTAATTACAGTGTACAACACCTTTAAATTTAAAGCTTCGGTTCGTGAATTGGGGAAAGTAATTGGCTTGCCTAAATCTGAAATAGATATGCTAACGCGAGGAAAGTATACTGTCAGTTCATTGGATAAACTTTCGCAGCTAGTATTGAGATACAGCCAATACATTCAAGGGTTTCCTAATTATTTAGGAATCCACGCTGGAGGGATTCTAATTTCAGAAAAACCAATTCATTATTATGGCGCTACATTTTTACCTCCCAAAGGCTTTCCTACAACACAATTTGATATGGTTGTTGCTGAAGATATTGGCTTGTATAAATTTGATATTTTGAGTCAGCGTGGCCTAGGGAAAATAAAAGATGCTGTAGAAATTGTAAAGGACAACCATCCTGATAAAGAAGCCATTGATATTCATGACATCAAGCGATTTAAAGAAGACAAACAGATTAAGTATTTATTGAAAAACGCCAAAGCGATCGGTTGTTTTTATGTAGAATCTCCTGCCATGCGTATGTTGTTAAAAAAATTACAAGTAACTACTTATTTAGGATTGGTTGCTGCAAGTTCAGTCATTCGTCCAGGAGTGGCAAAGTCGGGTATGATGCGCGAGTATATTTTACGTTATCGAAATCCCGAACGAAGAAAAGATGCACATCCTGTATTATTGGGTATTATGCCCGAAACCTATGGTGTTATGGTATATCAAGAAGATGTGATTAAAGTGGCACATCATTTTGGAAGATTAGACTTAGGGGAAGCAGATATGTTACGACGAGGCATGTCTGGTAAATTTCGTTCTCGAGACGAGTTTTTAAAAGTAAAACAACAGTTTTTTGACAATTGTAAGGTCGATGATAAACCCGATGCACTTGTAGCAGATATTTGGCGACAAATAGAAAGCTTTGCGGGATATGCGTTTGCAAAAGGACATTCTGCATCGTATGCTGTAGAAAGTTACCAGAGTCTATTTTTAAAGGCTTATTATCCGTTAGAATATATGGTGGCTACACTAAATAATGGAGGTGGTTTTTATAGCGTTGAACTGTATGTACATGAAGCGAGAATGCATGGAGCCATTATAGAAGCGCCTTGTATAAATAAAAGCACTTTTCAAACGAGTATTGTAGGCACAACTATTTATTTGGGTTTTTCATTGTTACATTCATTAGAATCAAATACCATTAAGAAAATTCTTTTAGAGCGCACCCGCAATGGGGCTTTTAAAAGCTTAGATGATTTTATAGATCGGGTATCGATATCAATAGACCAAATTGCGATTCTAATTAAAATCAATGCGTTTCGCTGTACAGAAATTAACAAACGAGAATTGTTATGGCAAGCACATTTAAAAATTAGTAAAGTTCCTTTACAGGAGCAGGAGATTACTTTGTTTAAAACAACGCGTATTTCTTATGAAATTCCAGAATTAAAAAGTACCGCTTTAGAAAATGCTTTTGACGAGTTTGAATTATTAGGCTTCCCTTTGTGTAACCCCTTCCAATTATTAGTAAAGCCTTGTAGAAGTCGGTTATTAGCGAAAGATTTACCTCTTTATAAAGGGAAGCGAATTACTATTGAAGGCTATTTAATATGTACAAAAAGCACATCAACTTCAACAGGGAACGCAATGTACTTTGGTACTTTTTTAGATCGCAATGGAGCTTTTATAGATACGGTACATTTTCCACCAGTTGCAGCTAAATTTCCCTTTCGGGGAAAAGGAGTCTATAGTATTACAGGAAAAGTATTAGAAGAGTTTGATTGTATTAATATAGAAGTTGTTAGCATGTATCGTTTGGCAACTATTGAAGACCCCAGGTATGCAGATACCACTAAACCAATTGCTGTATGAGTCAGGAAGACAGAGCTATTGTGCATATGGATTTAGACACTTTCTTTGTGTCTTGTGAACGCTTGTTAGACAGCCGTTTAGAAGGAAGACCTGTATTGATAGGCGGCACGTCAGATCGTGGAGTGGTGGCTTCTTGTAGCTATGAAGCACGTAAATTTGGTGTGCATTCGGCGATGCCAATGCGTATGGCAAAACAATTGTGTCCAGAAGCCATTGTGTTGAGGGGCAATTCAGGAACCTACACTAAATTTTCCCAAAATGTTACTGAAGTAATTAGAGAAAGTGTTCCGTTATATGAGAAGTCGTCTATCGATGAATTTTATATAGACCTTACGGGAATGGATAAGTTTTTTGGTTGCCATCAATTAGCCTCAGAATTACGACAGCGCATTATTAAAGAAACAGGTTTGCCTATTTCTTTTGGTTTATCGGTTAATAAAACAGTTTCTAAAGTTGCCACAGGCGAAGCAAAACCCAATAATGAAATACGAATTTTAAAGGGAAATGAAAAACCATTTTTAGCACCATTGTCTGTTCGTAAAATACCAATGGTTGGCGAAGTTACGTATAAATCATTATGCGATTTAGGCATTAAACGGATTGTAACAGTACAAGAAATGCCTATGCAATTGATGCATAAAGTGTTGGGTAAAAATGGTTTGTCAATCTGGAAGAAGGCAAACGGTATTGATACAACACCAGTAGTGCAATACCATGAACGCAAATCGATTTCAACCGAACGTACTTTTGATAAAGACACTACAGATATGCATAAATTGCGGAGTATTGTTATTGCAATGACCGAAAATTTAGCTTATCAGTTACGCCGTGGTAATAAGTTAACAGCCTGCATTACATTTAAAATTCGCTATTCCGATTTTCAAACCTATACCCAACAAAAACGCATTCCGTATAGCTCACTAGATAGCAGTATTATAGCAAAAGTGTTAGATCTTTTCAATGCGCTGTATAACAGGCGATTATTGGTGCGTTTGGTAGGGGTTCGGTTTAGCCATTTGGTGGAAGGAGGGCATCAAATTAATTTATTTGAAGACAACGAAAAACAAATCAATTTATGCCAAGCAATAGATGCTATGCGTGAACGCTATGGCGATAGGGCAGTGATAAGTGCTTCCGGAATGGATGCCAAAAGTATTAGTCGGTGGAATCCTTTTACAGGAGAGCCACCACCATTATTAGCAAATAGAAGACGGTAAGACAAGCTGTAACTAAAAGACATTATCTATCTTTGTTATTCAATGAAAAGACTTTCGAATATATTACAGGAAAAAATAAATCAGCGTATCAAAAAAGATGCTTTACGCTCATTGAATGAAAAAAATGATTGGGTCGATTTTTCATCAAATGATTATTTGGGTTTTTCAGCATCTGAAGAAATATACGATGCCGTTCATCAATACCTAGTTGATCATAACTTAAAGAAAAATGGGGCAACTGGGTCGCGTTTGCTCTCTGGTAATCATGGTTTATATACTCAAGTTGAACAGCAGCTTTGCAAATTCCACCATAGTGAGGCCGCATTGATTTTTAATTCAGGCTATGATGCCAATGTGGGTTTTTTCTCATCAGTACCACAACGCGGAGAGATCATTTTATATGATGAATATGTACATGCTTCGATACGTGATGGCATTCAATTATCCAATGCCAAAGCATATAAGTTTAGGCACAATTCGATGGATGATTTAAAAGAAAAATTAAAACGGCATAAGACCAATCAAACCGAACCCATTGTTGTTTATGTGGTCACCGAATCTGTTTTTTCTATGGATGGTGATTCACCAGATTTAGTGGCAATGTTAGCAATTTGTAAAGAAAATGATGCAAATTTTGTTGTAGATGAAGCACATGCTGTAGGTATTTTTGGTGAAAATGGATGTGGGCTCATCCAAGAATTAGGAATAGAGCAAGCTATTTTTGCTAGAATTAGTACGTTTGGAAAAGCCTTAGGGTGCCATGGAGCTGCCATTTTAGGAAGTACTGAATTAATCCACTACTTAGTGAATTTTGCCCGAAGCTTTATATACACTACTGCATTGCCACCACATGCATTGGCAACGATTAAAATTGCGTATGATCAACTTGTTAAGTTAGATTCACACCAAGGCTCTCCGCAAAAAAAATTGAACGAAAACATACAATTTTTTAAAACGACAGCTAAAAATCATAATCTTCAGGAGCGGTTTATTGAAAGTAACTCAGCGATACAATGTTGTATTGTTTCTGGAACTAAAAATGTAAAACGAATAGCATATCAGCTACAAGAAAATGGGTTTGATGTCAAACCTATTTTATCGCCAACCATTACAGAAGGGCAAGAACGTTTGCGTTTTTGTTTACACAGCTTTAATTCTGAAAAAGAAATGAAAGAAGTTTTGAGCTTACTTTCTACCTTTGTAGGCAAAGATTTAATACTATGAATCCAAACTATACCACGCTTGCCGTATTTGAATATTCTACCGAAGCGCAATTGGTAAAATCTAAATTGCTATCGGAAGACATACGCGTGATGCTAACTGACGAAGTAACCATTGATACCGACCCCTTACTGAGTCAGGCCATAGGAGGTGTTAAATTACAGGTATACAATGACGATTTAGAACGCGCCACGGCAGTTTATAATGAGATAAGAGCGTACCAGAAAGATACGAATGGCAATGATATCTATTGTATAAACTGTAATGCTACCCGTATTTTGATAGCACCACCAAGTGAAACCAATGTTTTTTATAAGTTGTTTCCATTTTTTGAAAAGAAAAAATATCGGTGTAATGAATGTAAGACAGAATTCAAATGAAAAAATATTTTATAACAGGAATCTCAACTGAGGTTGGTAAAACAGTCGTTGCTGCAATTATAACCGAAGCGCTAAAAGCAGATTATTGGAAACCTATTCAAGCAGGTGAATTAGAAAATACCGATACACACAAGGTTGAAAAATTAGTATCAAATACAAAATCTAAAATGCATGCAAGCAGCTATGCCTTGCAAACTCCTATGAGTCCGCATGCCGCCGCCGCAATAGATGGTATTCGTATTGATATCAAAAAAATCAAAGAACCTCAAACAAAAAATCATTTGGTAATAGAAGGTGCTGGAGGAATTTTAGTACCACTAAATGACAAACAAACAATACTCGATCTAATCAAACCAGCATATAAGGTGTTAGTCGTTTCTAGGCACTATTTAGGGAGTATCAATCACACTTTGTTAACCGTTAATTTATTAAAAGAAAAGGGCTTTGATGTATCGCTTATTTTTTCTGGAAATGAGCATAAAACGACCGAGGCAATAATCAAGAAAATGACTAACGTGCCTGTAATAGGGCGCATTGAAGAAGAGCCTTATTTTGATCAGAATGTGGTTAGAGAATATGCCAATTTGTTCAAAGCAGCACTAGAAAAATTATAAGTGAAATTAAGTACTATAAAACGACTTTGGATTTTTCCGTTCCTCTTCGGACTCTTAGGCGCGTTCATCGGTTTGGTGTTACGCTTCGCTTTTACAGGTAACATTGCTGGATTTCCTTTTAAATATGTATTACATTCACACTCACATGTAATGTTATTGGGGTTTGTCTTAAACAGTTTTGTTGTTTTACTTTGGACACAATTTACCGATGAAATAGATAAAAAATCATATAAGCTTTATATGGCACTGCAAGGGTGTATGGCCATTTTGTTAGTAGCATTTATAATACAGGGCTATGCATTTGTAACTATTTTATTTTCTACATTGCACTTATGGATTAGCTATGTGTTACTCATAAGGCTATGGAAACGACTTACTATTGAAGGAAGTACATTGAGCCTCATTAAACTGGGTATTATTTTTCATTTTATAGCCTCTATAGGTCCGTATGCGTTGGGCCCATTAATGGCGCTAGAGATGCAAGAGTCTCCGTGGTATCAACAAGCCATATTTTTTTACTTACACTTTCAATATTTTGGGTCTTTCTTTTTATGGATGCTGGCAATATTATTTCATCAATTAAAAGTGACACTTTCTAAAAGACAAATTGGTGTTGTTGTAGTTAGTATTGTATTGCTGTACGCACATACTTTAGTGTATAATTTTAATCATCGGTTACTTCAAATTTCTGGAGTTTTAGGAGCTGTTTTATTGTTAGGTTTTATTTTAGGATTGAAAGAGCACTTACTGAAAAAGAATCTAAAATATAAAATAATTTATCAGATTATATTGCTGATTGCACTGTTGAACTGCTTGGGAAGTACGACTTACATGGCAGATTTAGTATCAGAAAATCGATTTGTATTAATCGCTTGGTTGCATTTGTTGTTTTTAGGATTGTACTTACCATTTATTTGGATTTTGTCTCGAATTAAAATTGCTAAATGGATATGGATAGTATATGCTTTGGCATTGATAGCCTCTGAAATTATATTGGTTTTTCCAGCTACTGCCTCCAGCTTCTTTTCCACTTCAGTGATGTGGTTATTATTTCTGAGTTATTTGGGAGTAGTTTTATGTATTTCTATTGTACATTTGAAGACGCTAGTTGAACTATTTAAAAAATGACTTTACAAGAACGCGATAAAAAACATTTGTGGCATCCATTAACGCAGCACAAACTACATCCAGGTACCTTAGCCATAGTAAAGGCGAAAGGCGCTTTATTATTTGACGAGCAAGGCAACGAGTATATAGACGGTATTGCATCTTGGTACACCTGTATGTACGGTCATAGTAATGATTTTCTGACCAAGCGTGTTTCAGACCAAATGCAACAATTAGATCATGTAGTATTTGCGGGTTTTACGCATGAACCTGCTATTAAATTATCAGAAGCTTTAATTGAGATTTTGCCCACGAATCAAGAGAAGTTGTTTTTTAGTGATAATGGATCCACGTCGGTTGATGTGGCGATTAAAATGGCCTTGCAATATCATTTTAATAAAGGTGATAAAAAAGGAAAAATAATTGCTTTAGAAGATGGTTTTCACGGAGATACTTTTGGTGCGATGTCTGTTTCAGGTTTGTCGGTTTACAACGGGCCTTTTGAAGAATTTTTTATTGACGTAGCGCGTATTCCAGTCCCTACTACAGCAAATTTTAAATCGGTTAAGAAACAGTTTAGAACACTGCTCGAAACAAATGAAGTTGCGGCTTTTATTTATGAGCCATTAGTACAGGGCGCCGCCGCAATGAAAATGTATGATGCAAATTTGATTGACGAATTGTTGACGCTCGCAAAAGAGCATCAGGTTTTGGCAATCGCCGATGAGGTAATGACAGGTTTTGGCAAAACAGGCAAAAATTTTGCTTCAGAATATTTAACAAACCAACCAGATATTATTTGTTTGGCAAAGTCATTGACAGGAGGTTTGGTTCCAATGGCATTAACAACCTGTACGCAACAGGTATACAATGCTTTTTTAAGTGACGATATGACCAAGGGTTTTTTTCACGGGCATACCTATTCTGCAAACCCAATTGCTTGTACAGCGGCGTTGGCAGCAATAGAATTACTACAGTCTGATTCCATTCAAAAAAGTATTACACGAATAACGGCCTCACATCATGCGTTTGATTTGCGGATAAAGAACCATCCGAAAGTTGCTGCTACCAGACAATTGGGAGTTATTTATGCCCTAGATTTAAATATTAAAATGGAACGGTATGGCGACTTGCGTTATAAACTCTTCCAATTTTTTATGGAAAATGGCGTGTGTTTACGCCCCTTGGGAAATACCATTTATATATTAGCACCATTTGTAATAACCGATGCGCAATTAAAAAAAGTCTATGCTACTATTGAAAAAGCCTTAGAAACCTTCTAGCGATTTGTCTAATAGGTTGATTTTTTCGTTTGTTTCCTTAATCAATACATATAACTCTTCATACACCCATTCTCCATCTGTTTTTTCACCTTTAATGGTTACTGACCCTTTTCCTTTTGAACCTTTAATAGGAATAGTAAGTGCTGCTTTTCCTGAATCATTGCTCAAAGAAATATTCCCTTGCATGATGCCGTCATTTTCAATGTCAGTTCCTAAATAATTAATTACGGTCGGGTCACTAGATGCCTTTTCAAGCGCATATTCATAGGGAACGGAATTTGTAAATAATTTGGTGACCCCAAAAATGGCAGCTCCAACACCTAGTATAAAAAGCAAAATTACAGTGAGACATCCACCAACGGGCACTAACCACATCCAGTTTCTACCAAACCAACTCTTTTGTTGTATTTCTTCGCTCATAATTGTTGTTTTAGTTGTGTTATTTTAGATTGTTATGAACTAAAATAATTTTTTATTTTCAGTTGATTGACATATGATATGAAAAATAGTTGCCTTATTTTTGTTGAAATTACAAAAATACTTGCAACATCCTATTTCCATAACAGCCATAAATTCAATTTCTCCTTTAGGGAGTACACTAGCCGAGACCTGGAAAAACTACCTTCAACCGAAGCATTGTATTCGATTAAGGGATTATGACGGTAGGGAGACCTATGTTTCTGAACTTTCTGATAGTGCAAAGACCGTAGTAAGACAGCTAAGAGCATCTGATTCCAACTACAAAAGATTGGATGATACCGTATTATTTGCCATCTGTGCTTCGCGAGAGGCCATCAAAACAGCCAATTGGAAAGGAACAGATAATTTCGGAATTAATATCGGTTCTTCAAGAGGGGCAACGGCACTTTTTGAACGATACCACCAAGATTTCTTAAGTACTAAAAAAACAGAAACCTTGGCTTCACCAACTACTACATTAGGTAATATATCGTCTTGGGTTGCACATGATTTACAAACAAAAGGCCCCGAAATTAGCCACTCAATTACCTGTTCAACAGCTTTACATGCTTTATTAAACGGGATTGCTTGGATTACGAGTGGAATGACCGATAAATTTTTAGTGGGTGGGAGCGAAGCACCTTTAACGCCATTTACTATTGCACAAATGCAAGCGCTTAAAATTTATGCAAAAACCAAATTGGATAACGACGGTCATCCTGAGCCTGTCGAAACATCTTTTCCTTGTCGCGCGTTAGATCTTTCAAAAAAGAAAAATAGTATGGTGTTGGGCGAAGGGGCGAGTATGGCTTGTTTAGAGAGCGGGAAGAAAAAAAATGCATTGGCTATTATTGAAGGCATTGGCTATGCAACAGAAATTTTAGAACACAACACTTCAATTTCTACAGAGGCCCGTTGTTTTCAAAAATCGATGAAAATGGCTTTGGCTGATACAAAACTAGAAGAGGTTGATGTAATTGTTATGCATGCGCCGGGCACGAAAAGAGGTGATTTAAGCGAATTTAAAGCCATTGAAAAAGTTTTTGGTGGAGCTGTTCCCTCCTTAACAACAAACAAATGGAAGTTAGGACACACTTTTGGAGCCTCAGGAATGTTAAGTATAGAATTTGCTATTTTAATGTTGCAACATCAGCAGTTTATAGAAATTCCATTTTTAGAGAATTCAATGAAGCCAAAAATTTTAAACAAAATATTAGTAAATGCTGTAGGTTTCGGAGGAAATGCCGTTTCAGTATTATTAAGTAAAAAATAGAGCTATAAACGATTTAATTATTATTTTTGATTTTTATAACCAACCTGATTTATGAGTATGACGAGACACAACTGGACGAAAGAAGAGATTTTAGAGATTTACAACAAGCCTTTGATGGAATTACTTTACGAAGCCGCTACGGTGCATCGGAAGTATCACGATCCTAATACAGTTCAAGTTTCTACCTTGTTATCAATAAAAACGGGTGGATGTCCTGAAGATTGTGGTTATTGTCCGCAAGCAGCACGGTACCACACCAATATTGAAGGGAACGATTTAATGACGGTTCATCAGGTGAAAGCCCAAGCGTTACGTGCCAAAGCCTCAGGAAGTTCACGGGTATGTATGGGAGCAGCTTGGCGTAATGTAAAAGATGGGGCAGAATTTGATCAAGTACTAGAAATGGTACGTACCATTAATAAGTTAGAGATGGAAGTGTGTTGTACCTTAGGTATGATCACAGAAAATCAAGCACATCGTTTGGCTGAGGCCGGATTGTATGCGTACAATCACAATTTAGATTCATCAGAAGAATATTATAAAGAAGTTATTTCTACAAGAGGTTATCAAGATAGACTCGATACTATTGGTAATGTGCGTAAAACAAATGTGACTGTTTGTAGTGGAGGTATTATTGGAATGGGTGAAAAACCCGAAGATAGAGCAGGAATGTTAGTTGCTTTATCTTCTTTAAATCCACAGCCAGAATCGGTGCCAATCAATGCATTAGTTGCTGTTGAAGGAACTCCTATGGAAGCTGAAAAACCGGTGGAAATTTGGGAGATGATACGGATGGTAGCCACTACACGTATTGTAATGCCAGAGACACAAGTGCGTCTATCTGCGGGTAGAACAGAAATGAATAGAGAAGGGCAGGCCATGTGCTTTTTTGCAGGTGCCAATTCTATTTTTGCAGGAGATAAATTGTTGACGACTCCAAATCCGGATGTCAATGAAGACATGAAAATGTTTGAAGCATTGGGCTTAAATCCGCAAAAACCATTTATTAAAAAAATGCAACCAAAAACGGTGGAAGCGGCAGACTCAAAATATGAAGCGTTGGGTGAAAAACCAAAATGGACGCGACCTGAGCACCGCATTGATAAAAATGAAGAGGCGAAACGAAGAGCTAAAGAATTACTAAAATAAACAAGAGGGTAGCCAGATGGCTGCCCTTTTTCTTTACCATTTAATTTTAGCTACTTTATCGTGATTTTTATTGACCAATCCTAAAGCAGCAGAACCATACCAAGGATGTAGTTCCATAATTAAACTGCCCGCTTTAATAGCAGGGTCTGTTTCTGTTAGTTTTTTAGCTTCTTCAACGGTTTCTACATTAAAAATATAAATGCCGCGCAATTCACCATCATCTAAAAACGGTCCTGCAATCGCTAATTTACCTTCTTTGGCAAGTCTGCCAATATTCGCCATGTGAGCAGCTTGTAATTTGTCTGCTTCCACCTTATCAGTTGTTCTATTAGGTCCTTTTTTTAGAAAGGCCATCACATATTTTCGCATACCGTAGTCGTCTGCCTGCATTTCTTTAGCGAGTTCTTCGTCAAAATCAGGATTCGTACTCTCTTGTGAAAAACTGGCACTACTAATACTTATTAGTAGTAAAATGAGTATTTTTTTCATAACTAAATGATTTATTTTTGGCATTTATACAAATATATTCTTTTTATATGTAAGATTATTTTGAGGTACCGACTACCTACCAAACTTAATGAGATGTCTAAAATAGGAGTAGTATTAGTAATTGTTTTTTATTCATTAGTGAGCACGGCTCAAATTAATAAGGATCATTTAAATGTTGGAGAGAAGGCTCCTTTAATAGCAGGAGTAGATCAATTTGGAAAACGGATAAATTCGGCAACATTACTAAAAGAGCATAAAATATTATTAATTTTCTATCGAGGTAACTGGTGTCCATATTGTAGAAAACATTTAAAATCACTACAAGAGAATTTGGAGGATCTTACGAAAAAAGGATATGCTGTACTGGTTGTTTCCCCTGAAAAGTCGGAAAAAACGGAAGAGACTTCCGATAATCTTAAGGCTGGTTTTTCAATTATTCACGATACAGATAATTCAATTATGAATGCTTATAAAGTGGCATTTGAAGTGAATGAGGCTAATGTGAGTAGCTATTATAACTTTACAAAAAATAAAATAGCGACCTATAATGATGCGAACAATACTTCGCTTCCCGTACCCGCAACTTATATTATTGGGCAAGATGGCAAAATAGCTTTTGTACATTACGATCCTGATTATAAAAATAGAAAAAGCTTAAAAGAAATTCTAGAAATGGAATAAGTATAAAAGAAAAGCCTTGAATCAATCAAGGCTTTTTTTATGTTTTACTGCGGCAATTATAAATGCTGCGAACAGCGGATGAGGATTCAACACCGTACTCTTATATTCGGGATGGTATTGAACGCCTACAAACCACGGATGGTTTGGTAACTCTATAATTTCAACCAAATTGGTTTTCGGGTTTTTACCTGTTGCGATCATTCCCGCCTTTTCAAAATCTGCTAAATAGTCGCTGTTAAATTCATAGCGATGACGGTGGCGTTCTTGAATTAATTCTTTTTGGTATACGCTATAAGCAATAGAATTCTTTGTAAGCTCACAATCCCAAGCACCTAAACGCATGGTACCTCCCATATCAGTTATGTTTTTCTGGCTTTCCATTAAATCGATAACTGGTGCTGTTGTATCTTCATCCATTTCTGTTGAATTGGCACCTTTTAAATGCAAAACGTTACGGGCAAACTCAATGACGGCCATTTGCATACCTAAACAGATTCCTAAAAAGGGTATTTGCTGTTCTCTGACATGTTTAATGGCTGCTATTTTACCTTCAACACCACGCTCACCAAATCCGGGTGCTACCAACACTCCATTTAAGTTTTTTAATTTTTTAGCAGCATTTGTTGTTGTTAGGCTTTCAGAATGTATCCAATGCAAATTTACCTTTACTTCATTGGCGGCACCTGCATGAATAAATGCTTCAGAGATTGATTTATAGGCATCTTGCAATTCAACATATTTACCGATTAAACCTATTTCAACCGTATGTTTTGGGTTTTTATGTTTATTTAAAAAAGAGTTCCACTCCTTAAGTGTTGGATGATTTTCTGAAGAAAGTTGTAACTTTTTCAATACTACAGCATCCAAACCTTCTTCAAACATCAAATTTGGAACATCATAAATGGTTTCAGCATCAATAGATTGGATAACATCCTCTTTTTTGACATTACAAAATAAGGCCAGTTTTTGTTTGATATCTTCAGAGATAACATGTTCGGTTCTACACACTAAAATATCCGGACTTACCCCACTTTGCATGAGCATTTTAACCGAGTGTTGTGTAGGTTTTGTTTTTAATTCACCTGCGGCGGCAAGGTAGGGTACCAGGGTTAAGTGAATTACGATCGCATTTTCATGGCCCATTTCCCATAATAATTGACGTACAGATTCAACATAAGGCAATGATTCAATATCGCCAACAGTACCTCCAATTTCAGTAATTACAATATCGTATTCGCCGGTGTTTCCCAATAACTGAATACGTTCTTTAATTTCGTCTGTAATATGGGGGATTACCTGTACCGTTTTACCTAAAAAATCACCACGACGCTCTTTGTCAATAACCGATTGATAAATTCTACCTGTAGTAACATTGTTGGCCTGAGAAGTAGGGATATTTAAAAAACGCTCGTAATGACCTAAGTCTAAATCGGTTTCAGCACCATCATTGGTTACATAACACTCTCCATGTTCATACGGATTTAGCGTTCCTGGATCAATATTGATATACGGGTCTAATTTTTGGATGGTAACAGAATACCCTCTTTCTTGCAATAACTTTGCTAAAGAAGCCGCGATAATCCCTTTTCCGAGTGATGAAGTTACGCCTCCAGTAACGAAAACGTATTTGGTGTTTTTCATGGGTATTAGGTTTTGCCAAAAGTACAAACTCTAATTTTATTGGCAAATAAAAAAGTGGTTCTATTTTTTAATTTTCCTTAACAGGGATGTGCTTAAGTATTTCTAATAGATAGTTCCAGTATTTTTGTACAGAACGTATACTCGCTCTTTCATCTGGCGAGTGTGCACCTTTAATAGTAGGTCCGAAAGAAATCATGTCCATCTCTGGATAATTTGTTCCTAAAATACCACATTCTAAACCAGCATGGCAGGCTAAAATATTTGGTTCTTCCTTAAATTGATCAACATATACTTTTTGCAATACTTTTAAAATGGCTGAATTTGGATTTGGTTTCCATCCTGGATACGCTCCAGAAAGTGAAACCTTAAAATCAGCGAGTTCAAACCCTGCAGTAATACCATTCGCTAAATTGTCTTTACCAGATGCCACTGAGCTACGGGTTAAACACAATATTTGCATGGTCCCATCTTTCACCAAAACGCGAGCCACATTATTAGAAGTTTCTACCAGATTATCAATATCAGGGCTCATTCTAAAAACACCATTGTGCGTAGTGTAAATAGCTTGTAGAAGAGTTAGTTGTTCTTTTTTTGATAAGGTAGTACTAGGTGTTGGGCATTCTTCCAATATTATTTCTAGGTCGTCTTCAATAGCAGTATATTCATCAATTATTTCTTTTGCAATAGTGTAAAATGCCTCTTCTAAATTTTCCTTATTTTGGGTACAGATGATTGCATTACTCTCTCTGGGAATTGCATTTCGTAAACTACCTCCATCAACTTCTGAAATAGTACTGATATCTTTTAAAGCAAATAAAATGCGATTCATTAGCTTATTGGCATTTCCCAAACCTTTATGGATGTCCATTCCTGAATGTCCACCTTGCAATCCCTTTACAGTAATGGTATAGGCATGTGTATTTTCAGGGGTGTCTTTCGGTGTATACTTTTTTGTTGCTGTAATATCCACTCCTCCAGCACAGCCAACACCAATTTCATCATCATCTTCGGTGTCTAAATTCAATAAGATTTCACCTGTAAGAAGGCCGCCTTTAAGTCCCATAGCACCTGTCATACCCGTTTCTTCATCAATAGTAAAAAGGGCTTCTATAGCAGGGTGAGCAATTTCTTTTGATTCTAATACACTCATAATGGTAGCTACGCCCAAGCCATTATCAGCTCCTAAGGTGGTTCCATTGGCTTTTACCCAGTCATTATCAATAAGCATGTCGATTCCTTCCGTGTCAAAATCAAAAACCGTATCGTTATTTTTCTGGTGCACCATATCTAAATGCGATTGCATTACAATGGTTTTTCGAGCCTCCATACCGCTGGTAGCTGGTTTTTTTATAATCACATTCCCAACGGAATCTACTTGTGTTTCTAAGCCTAATTTTTCACCAAAACTTACCATAAACGCAATGACTCTTTCCTCTTTTTTAGAAGCTCTTGGAACCGCATTTAGGTCGGCAAAATTATTCCACAAGTTTTTAGGTTCTAAATTTCTTATAGCTGTATTCATAGTTGTAGTTTAGTAATAATTCATTTCCGTTTTAACGAAATATGTTGAATATTAAATAGTAATAATTGTTTCTGAAAGTGGTTTTCTGACTTTTTCTAAGGTTTGCATGAAGTCATCATCGGCTCTATATCCAATAGGTAAGAGCAATACAGATTTTAAATTTTTTGTTCTTAAACCTAAAATTTCATCGTATTTTTGAGCGTTAAAACCTTCCATGGGGCAAGAATCTATTTGCTCAATTGCACAAACCGTCATTAAATTTCCTAAAGCGATATATGCTTGATTGATGGCTGACTTTTGCTTTTCGATCGTTGATTTGTTTTTGAAAATATTTTTAAGTTCTTCTCTATAAGGTTCTAAAATTTTTTCAGAAGTACCTCTCACTTCTTTTTCTAAGTCAAAATAGGCATCAATGTCATCTAAGGTAAAATAATCGTGAATACAAATCACCAATAGATGAGAGGCATTCGCCACCTGTTTTTGTTCAAATGAATGTTCAACAAGTTTTTCTCGTAGACTTTTGTTTTTAATAACAATTAATTTGATAGGTTGTAAACCAAAAGAAGTAGCGGTAAGGTTGAATGCACTAGTGATAGTGTTTAACTTTTCATTAGATACACTTTTAGTAGTATCAAATTTTTTACAAGCGTAACGCCATTCTAAACTTTGTGTAATATTCATGGTTCATTCTTAAGAGAGCGATTGCATATCAACTAATTTTCTATACATCCCGTTAGTTGCCAATAACGCATCATGTTTTCCTTGTTCTATAATTTTCCCTTTTTGCATAACGACTATGGTATCTGCTTTTTGGATGGTAGATAGTCTATGAGCAATAACAAGAGAAGTTCGATTTTTCATCATATTTTCTAAGGCAATTTGTACCAATTGTTCCGATTCGGTATCGAGTGCTGAGGTCGCCTCATCTAAGATCATAATGGGCGGATTTTTTAAGACGGCCCTTGCAATACTCAAACGTTGTTTTTGTCCACCTGATAGCTTATTGCCACTATCACCAATATTGGTATGGATTCCTTCAGGTAAATCTTTTACAAACTCCCAGGCATTGGCAATTTTAAGCGCATCGATTACTTGTTCATCGGTGGCTGAGTCAACCCCCAGTAACATATTGTTTTTTATAGAGTCATTGAATAGTATGGCGTCTTGAGTTACGATACCTAATTGACTACGAAGAGATTTTTTAGTAATGGTACGAATATCAATACCATCAATGGTTATTTTACCTTCGTTAATATCATAAAATCGAGTCACTAAATTCGCTAAAGTAGATTTACCACTTCCAGATTGCCCTACAAGCGCCACTGTTTGACCTTTGGGTATGGTTAATGAAAAGTCTTTGAGTACTAAGTCATTTTCATATTTAAAAGAAATGTTGTCAAATACTATTTCTGAATCAAAACGTTGTTTTTCAGTTGCATTTTCGGCATCCTTTAAAGGGTTTTCTGTTTCAATAATTTCTAAGACCCGTTCAGCGGCGGCATTTCCTTTTTTAACGCTATAACTCGCTTTTGATATTGCTTTGGCAGGTGTTAAGATATTGTATGCCAACCCCATATAGGCAATGAAAGAACTACCGTCAAGCGTGCCGTCTACCAACACCATTCGTCCGCCGTACCACAATAAAATAGCAATAACAGTGATCCCTAAAACTTCACTAGTTGGTGAGGCTAAATTTTGCCTATTTAATAATTTATTTGAGAAATTATAAAATCTAGAAGTTGATTCTTGAAATTTTTGATTGAATTTAGCTTCTGCATTAAAACCTTTAATGATGCGTAAACCACCTAAGGTCTCTTCTAAAGTGGATAGAAATGTTCCTTGTTCCTTTTGTACTCTGTCTGACTTACGCTTTAAACTTTTACCGATTCTTGAAATAATAAATCCTGAAATAGGGATAAAAATAAATACAAAAAGCGTAAGATTCGGACTTATCACTAGCATCATTATAATGGTAAAAATAATAGTTAGTGGCTCTCTTACTACAAGTTCTAAAATGGATAAAAAAGAATGTTGTATTTCTAAAACGTCGGTTCCTATTCGCGCCATAATATCTCCTTTCCGTTTTTCTGAAAAATAGGAGAGAGGTAATTCAACGGTTTTACTATAAAGCTCGTTCCTTAAATCTTTTAAGACACCATTTCGTAAAAAAGTGATAAAATACATCGCCAAATAATTGAATATATTCTTTAACAGGAATAATACAATGATCAAACTAATTACCAATAATAATGCTTTAGATGCATCATTTTCAGCGTATTGATTCACCTGATAAGCTAAGTAATCTTTATAGAAGTCTTTCAAGTGATTGATTCCTTTATAAACAGGTTTTACCAATGGCTTTACTTTATCCTTTTCAAAAAGAATATCTAACATTGGAATGAGTGCAATAAAGGATAGCGCGCTAAACAATGCGTAAAAAATATTTGCTATAATATTTCCAATCGCAAATAGCTTATAAGGTTTTGCAAATCGGAGTATCTTTTTGAAGTAATTCATTAATTTAGTTTCAACTCCTTAATAATGCGTTCAATTTTTTGATCTAATAACTTTTCTACAGTTATGGTTCTATTTATACTTTCTAAGGGTAATTTTGTGCTAAAATAGAATTTTATTTTTGGCTCAGTACCACTCGGGCGAGCAGCAATTCTAGTGCCATCAACGGTTTGATAAATCAATACATTCGACTTTGGTATGTCAATAGTAGCAACAGCTCCTGTTAACAAATTTTTCTGTGTAGACGCTTGATAATCAAATAGAAATTCAACTTTAGATCCGTCAATTTCTGTTACTGGATTTTTACGTAAATCGATCATCATTTGCTTAATTTCTTCCGCTCCATCTGCCCCTTTTTTTACTAAAGAAATAAGATGTTCTTTGTAAAAGTCATGTTTTAGGTAAATATTTAACAATTCTTTATAAAAAGTAGATTCATTATTTTTTGCGTCAAGAGCAATCTCGCAAGCTAGTAACGTAGCGGTGACTGCATCTTTATCTCTTACAAAATCACCTACCATATAGCCAAAGCTTTCTTCACCACCACCTATAAATTCTTGTTGTTCATGATCGCGAATCATTTTAGCGATCCATTTAAAACCGGTTAAACCAATTTTAGTTTCAACATTATAGCTTTGAGCAATATCACTCACTAAATTTGTAGAAACTATAGTAGAACCAACAAATTGATTACCATTTAATCGACCTTCTTGATACCATTGTTTTAATAGGTAATTTGTCATTACGCTCATGGTCTGGTTGCCATTCAACAGTTTCATATTACCCTCTAAATCGCGTACAGCAATCCCCAATCTATCACAATCAGGATCCGTACCAATAACGATATCAGCATCAATTTTATCCGCTAAATCTGTGGCCATTTTGAGCGCCGCAGGTTCTTCTGGGTTTGGAGAATCAACTGTTGGAAAGTCGCCATTAGGTTTACGTTGCTCTTCAACAAAACGTACATTGGTGAATCCAGCTTGTTTAAATGCCTGCGGCATAGAAACGATAGAAGTTCCGTGAAGTGAAGTGAAAACTATTTTTAATTTTTCTTTGTTTGAAGTATTAAAAGTTCCATTAGCAACACAGGCCTTTATAAAGACTTTGTCAATTTCTTTACCTATATATTCAATTAATTTTTCGTTTGATTTAAAGTTAATTTGACTAAAATCTATGGCATTTACCTCTGCGATAATTTTTTTATCATCTGGAGGAACAATTTGTCCACCATCATTCCAGTACACTTTATAACCATTGTATTCAGGTGGGTTATGAGATGCTGTCAATACGATACCAGCATCACAACCTAAATGCCGCACAGCAAATGATAGTTCGGGCGTTGGTCTTAAGTCATCAAATAAATAAACTTTAATATTATTAGCAGAAAAGACATCAGCTACTAATTTAGCAAACGTATTACTATTGTGTCTACAATCGTAAGCGATCGCAACTTTTAATTCTTTTGTAGGAAATTGTTTTTGTAAATAATTTGATAAGCCTTGTGTAGCCCTACCCAAGGTATATTTATTAATTCTATTGGTTCCAGCACCCATAATACCACGCATCCCTCCGGTACCGAATTCCATATCTTTATAAAACCGATCAGCGAGGTCTTTTGGATTGTTATCAATTAACTGCTGTATTTCCTGCTGAGTATTGGTATCAAAAGGGGCGGCTAACCATTTCTGTGCTTTTGCTAGAATGTTATTATTACTCATTATTTCTTTTTCTAAAATTTTTGGTAAAGATACTAATTTTACAAAATGCAACTGGTAATGGCAGTTTATAAATTAAGCGTCTCGCTCACTTTATAACGGGCTTCACTTTTTTTAGGTCTTATTAAAAGTTCACCGATAAATCCAGCTAAAAATAATTGGGTACCCAGAATCATGGCAACTAAGGAAACATAAAATTGAGGCCTATTGGTTAAAAGACGACCAGTTGGATTTATAACTAGTTTATCAATACCTAAATACAAAGCAAAACAAAACCCAATAAAAAACACCAAACTCCCTAAAAGTCCAAATAGGTGCATCGGACGTTTACCAAATTTTGACAAAAACCAAATGGTTATTAGATCTAAAAAGCCGTTGACAAAGCGGTCCATCCCAAATTTTGTCACACCGTATTTACGGGCTTGATGCTGAACTACTTTTTCATCAATTTTGACAAATCCCTGATTTTTAGCTAAAACAGGAATGTATCGATGCATTTCGCCATATACATCTATGTTTTTTACCACTTCATTCTTATACGCTTTTAAGCCACAATTAAAGTCGTGTAAATGCAGTCCAGATGTTTTACGAGCGGCTAAATTAAATAATTTAGAGGGTAAGTTCTTTCTAATGGTCGAATCATAACGTTTCTTTTTCCATCCAGAAACCAAGTCTAAGTCATTGGTAGTAATAAGGTTAAATAACTCAGGAATTTCCTCTGGGCTATCTTGTAAGTCGGCGTCCATAGTAATAACTACATCGCCTTTGGCTTCTGCAAAACCAATATTTAAGGCTTGAGACTTACCGTAATTTTTTTGAAATTTAATGCCTTTAACGGCAGAGTTACTTTGCGATAGCTCTTGAATAATTTGCCACGAATTGTCGGTGCTTCCATCATCGATAAAAATTATTTCATATAAAAATTGATTGGATTGCATAACTTTTGCAATCCAATCATGTAATTCTATCAAAGATTCTTCTTCGTTAAGTAGTGGTATAACTACTGATATGTTCATAAATTAGGTCTATTTAATATTCGTTTTCCACTTTTTTCATGACTATTCCTGCAATTAAAGATGTTATGAATCCAATAAATAGATTGAAAATTAGGAAAAAACCAAAGGTAAATAAAAAGAAATATTTTTTGGTCATGCTTTCTTGCATATCTAATGTTTCTTGAGGAATAGATGGGTTATTTTCAAGAGCTTTTTGAATATTTATTTCAGTAGTTCGATTAATGAACTCTGGTTCAATAAAATTTGCAAAGACATAGAGATAAATCATAAATGCTATAACAGATAGTAGTGCAATACCAATCCCAGTTTTTAAAGATTGGCCGAGTGAGAGAAAACTACCATTTAAATCCTTAAATTTTTTAATACCTAAAACAATGATTACAATCATAGATACTATGCTTATAACGTTTATAGACCAATGTGGTGTATAGGTATTACCAGTTGCATAGGTCAAAAGGCTTATAACAATTAAAATTAAACCAGATAATAAACCATAATTTAACATTATTTTTTTTCGAGCAGGTTGTTGTTGATTTTCCATTTTTGTTTGGTTTTTTGAGTTGAACAAATATAATTATTTAAGTTATAGCTACTTAATTTTAATTGAAATATTAAGTGATAAATTTTCAATAAAAAATAGTAGGAAAATTAGAAATTGATTGTAACTTTGCAGCGGCAAGTCCTACACAACCAGCTCCCTTTGAATCCTCCAGGGCAGGAATGCAGCAAAGGTACGAGGTCGTAGCGGTGTGATGTAGGTAGCTTGCCATTTTTTATGCGCTAGTGTTACCTACAATTAGCCTTCTCAAATCAATTCTAATACTATTGATTAGTACTCTTAATCAATATTTTGTTACACAATTCACTACTTTTGTTTTATAAATTTTTATACTATGTCTAAGATTGTTTTAATCACTGGCGCCTCTTCTGGCATCGGCCAAAGCATTGCCAATTATTTGTTTCAAAAAGGAATGAAGGTCTATGGAACAAGTAGAAACCCGAAAAAAGCACTTGTAAATGGGGTTCATATGATTGCTTTAGATGTAACAGATACCAATTCGATACAAAAAGCAATTGAGATCGTTATTAAAGCCGAAGGACATATAGATGTATTGATTAACAATGCGGGCATGGGAATTACCGGACCTATTGAAGACACACCAACAGAAGAAATGAGAAAGGTCTTTGATACCAATTTTTTTGGTGCAATTGACGTAATGAAAGCTGTTTTACCACAAATGCGGAGACAGCGCTCAGGACTTATTCTTAATATTACCTCCATAGCTGGTTATATGGGACTACCCTTTCGGGGAATGTATTCTGCAACAAAAGGAGCTTTAGAAATTGTCACCGAAGCGATTCGTATGGAAGTGAAAAGTTTTGGTATTGAAGTAACCAATGTTGCTCCAGGTGATTTCGCAACGAACATTGCCGCTGGAAGATACCATACGCCTGTTTTTGAAAATTCAGCGTATAAAGAAAAGTATGCCGAAAATTTAGCTTTAATGGATGCGCATGTTGAAAGTGGTCAATCACCTAAAGTTATGGCAGAGGCGGTCTATAAGATTATAACTACTAAGCGACCTAAAGTACACTATAAGGTGGGAGGTTTTATGGAAAAATTTTCAATTGTTTTAAAGCGCGTATTGCCAGATACGCTTTATGAAAAGCTATTAATGAATCATTATAAGCTTTAATTTCCTCTAAATTATATTAAACCTTTAAAAATAAACGTTGTCTAATTGTCAAATACTATGTTTATGGTTAAGAATAGTTTATTAGTTGTCATAATTTTTTTAAGCTTACTAGGTTGTAGTGCAAGCGATGAGGACGCAGCAGACGCTGTTTCTTTTTTAGCAGATGCAACCGTAAGTTATAAAACAATAGCGGAAGTACCAACCAATTTAACAAGTCTCGATGTTTATACAGTTCCTAATTCCAAAGACCTTAAGCCTGTAGTTGTATGGGTGCATGGGGGTGGCTGGGCTATAGGAGATAAATTAAATAATATGGATGTTAAGGTTCCTTTTTTTAGGGATTTAGGCTATGTATTTGTAAGTGTTAACTATAGATTATCACCATTTCCTTATGAGTTATCAAACGCCACAAGAATCAAGCACCCCGATCATATTACAGATGTAGCAGATGCCTTAAAGTGGGTATATAACACAATTTCCCTTTATGGTGGTGATAAAAAGCAAATAGTGGTTCTTGGACACTCGGCAGGTGCACATTTGGCTGCATTAGTAGGAACTAACCAAACATTACTTACTAGCAGAAGTATACCAATGGATCATATTAGAGGTATTGGTACTTTCGACACGCAAGCGTACAATATAAAAAAGGCAATTGCATCATTAGCTGAAGACGATTTGTACATAAATGCCTTTGGTGATAATGAAGAAATTCAAAATGAGGCCTCACCTGAACTGCAAATTGAAGAGGTTTCAGTTCTAGTTAAAAATTGGTTATTGGTTAAAAGGGGAAATGAAGCACGTAGAGAGATCTTAGGCAATTTTACAGCAAAACTTCAATCAAAAAATGTATCTGTAAGTACCATAGAAGCAGCTTCTTATACCCATGAGGAGATCAATAGCCTAATTGGAAGTCGTATAGATTTATTGATGACCCAACCCATAGTAGAATTTTTACAATCTTGTTTTGAATAACTATTTATTTATAACATGTTAATAAGTTGTGCGTTATCTATTATTAAGCGCTTTTAAGAAGCATTATATTTGTCGAACTCAATTTTGAAAGGATGAAATTTTTTATAGATACAGCAAATTTAGACCAGATTAGAGAAGCACAAGCATTAGGTGTTTTAGATGGAGTAACAACCAATCCATCGCTAATGGCGAAGGAAGGAATTACGGGACATGACAATATTATCAATCATTACAAAGCAATTTGTGAAATCGTAGAGGGTGATGTAAGTGCTGAGGTGATTGCCACAGATTTTGAAGGAATGGTGAGAGAAGGAGAGATATTGGCAAAATTAAACCCACAAATAGTGGTAAAGGTGCCCATGATTCGTGAAGGAGTAAAGGCAATTAAGTATTTTTCTGATAAAGGTATCAAAACGAATTGTACCTTAGTGTTTTCAGCAGGTCAGGCACTATTGGCTGCCAAAGCCGGTGCAACCTATGTTTCACCTTTTATAGGGAGACTGGATGATATATCAACTGACGGATTGGGATTGATTCAAGAGATTCGATTGATTTATGATAATTATGGTTTTGAAACGCAAATACTAGCAGCTTCAATTCGCCACACGATGCACGTAATGGATTGTGCTAAAATAGGCGCAGATGTGATGACCGGACCATTAAAAGCAATTGATGGTTTGTTGAATCATCCATTAACAGATATTGGTCTTGCAAAATTTTTGGAAGACTTCAAAAAAGGAAATTAAATAACCCTATAATGGGAAATGAAAAAGTTTTTATTAAAAATCCTGCTATTTAGCAGGATTTTTTCTTTTGAGGTTGTTTATGATGTATAGAAGACTAAATATTAATACTATAAATTATAAATTAAATGAGAACAAAATTAGTAACAATAACACTTATTTTAAATGCTTTATTTTCCGTAAATGCACAAACGGATACCATTAATTCCAACACCTCGATTGTTGGGGTAAAAGGCGGGTACAATCTCTCAGCCATTAGTTTTGATGGTGAAGGAGAAACGGGTCAAAGACACAGCTTCCATGTAGGTTTCTATAGCGAGTCATTTATCAGTAAGGCACTTTCAATACAACCAGAATTAATGTATTCACAACAAGGGTATGAAATAAAAAATAGCAATGGAACTTTTACCCAAAAGTTGAATTATATCAATGTACCATTGATGTTTAAAGGGTATTTGGCAAAGACTTTTTTTATTGAAGCTGGCCCTCAAATTGGGTTGGCAATATCACATAAAGAAGAGTTTGATAGTGGTTTTGATTTATTTGATACTTCACAAGAGTTTGAACCAAATAATTTTGATTGGGGCGTAAACTTTGGAATCGGTTTTAAAACAGAAAACGGTGTCACTTTTAGTACCCGCTACCATTTCGGATTGGGAGATGTCTATGATGATGGGAAACCTAGCAATAGAGTTTGGCAATTTTCAATGGGGTTTGATTTTTAAAATTTAATTTTTTTTCGTATATTAGAGCATCGCTTTATAGGATATGAATGCTAAAAAAGTGAACCTAATAGTATGAAAAAGAGAGGTAATTCTATCCTGTCGAAAGGCAGGATTTTTTTATTAAAATAAAATACATACAGGTTTTGGCGCCTTAATTTCATCAACAAAGCTCAGCATTCCTGTACCTTGATCACGCTTAAATGAAATGATGTTATCAGTATTTTGATTGGCAACAATCACAAAATTCTCATCAGGAGATAATGAAAAATTTCTAGGTGATTTACCTCGAGTTGGCTCAGTACCCATAAAGCTTAAAGTTCCATCTTGCTGGTTTACTTTAAATATAGCAATACTGTCGTGCCCTCTATTCGACGCATAGACAAATTTACCACCCCAACTAATGTGAATATCTGCACATGAATTAGCTCCTTCAAAATCTGTAGGTAAGGTACTTATCGATGCTTCTACTTGATAAGTTCCAGAAGTTGTTTTATTTACCAAAGTAATTGTTGAATTCAATTCATTTATAACATAAACCCACATGCCATTAGGATGTATCACAAAATGACGTGGACCTGCACCAATTTCCATTTCCAAACGGTCTTGACTTAAAGGTTGAAATTGATTTGTTAGCGTGTCTATTTTTGAAAACCAGAGTTCATTGGTACCTAAATCAGCAGAAATAATAGTATTGTCTGAACCCAATTTAGCAGCATGCACATGTGGCCCTTTTTGTCTTTCAGTTGCACCATTACCTTCGTGTTGTTCAACGTCGAGTAAATCGGATAATTCGCCTTTACTATTCAATTGAAGTAGACCAAGGTTGCCACCCGTATAATTGGCGGCTAAAATGTAATTGTTACTATTTGTAGTCAAATAACAAGGATATGCGCCACCAGAAGAAGCTTTATCTATCAGAATCAAACTGTCTTTGGTAATCTTAAAAGACTCAATAAATCCACTACCATCGTTGTTGTTAACTTCATTAACCGCTAGTAGGTATTTGCCGTCATCACTTTTTGTTAAGTAGGAGGGGTTTACAGTTTTAGCAACCAATCCTACGCGTTCTAATTGACCGTCTTTTAGTAGTTTGTATTTGTAAATACCTTCACTTTCACCATCTGTATAGGTGCCTACATAAAAAGCGGTGCTCCCATCGGTGCTAGCGGTATTATTTTTTTCTTTTTGACAACTAACGAATACCATGACTAAAATTAAAGAAACTACTAATTTCATTGCAATTGCTATTTTTAAGTAGCCAATTTAGTATTTTTCTTTCAATTAATCACGTCAGTCTATGCACTCATGGCAATTTCTATCAATTGCTTTTGATTTGTTGTTAGATGCGGTTCATCAATAATAAATTCGTGTTTTTTTTTCCCAGACTGTAAATTTATTTTATACAATAATCCAGTTCTAAAATTCGGATTTATTTTAAGCATATTTTTCTCGGTAAGTAATGCTTTTTGTAAGTGTTTATTGGCGTCAGATAATGTTCCTTCTAAGGTTCTAACAGTACCGGCAAGTCCTCCTGAAATTTCTACTTTATAATTCATCATTTAAATTTAGTATTAGTTTTTTTAGCAGCTAAAGACATACTAAAAGGTGTACTCTTAGTATCGCTCTTGGTTAAATGATGTAGGTTTTTAAAGACATTCTGAGGGTGTAGAATGTCAGACATAGATAAAACGATAAATTACGGACTTGCGTATACTTCCAAATAGTTTTAACATTATTTTATAATATCTCTACATATTTTTAAGTGATGTACGGTGTGAATTTTTAAAAACTTGAGTGTTTGTTTTAAGTTGAGCATGTTGAAATAAGGATGTTTAAAATTACTTTTAGCATCTAAGTTCTCAATGAGTAACATGCTCTTTTTTGCGAGTTCCAATTGATGGACCAAATCATCTTTGCTAATTGCATCGGGTGGAATTACTGATTTTGGAGATCTTGCCTTTCCTCTTGGAATGGTTTTGGTTATAAAGATGACATTTCTCAGAAAATTAAAACTCGCTTTGTATTCAGAAGGATCCGAATTTTTAAGAGCTTTAGAAACCTGAAGAATTACTTTTAACATATGATCCAGGTGCCAATCAACTCCTTTTGCTGAAATATCAGTATTGTGTGCTTCATACTTTTGTATTAGCTGTTCAATTTCTACAAACTCTTTTTCGAGTGGCATATCCTATATTATTTAAAGTAGTAATATAACAAAAACCCAGCTATAAGTAGCTGGGTTTGATAATAAATAAAGTGTTTTTTGTTATTCTGTAGCTTTGTCGACTACAATTCTATTAGCTCTATTTGCTAATTCCCAAGCAGTATAAAATACCAAGCGCGTTCTGTTTTCTAATAAATCATATTCAATTTTATCAGGCGTATCACTAGGTTTATGATAATCATCGTGTGTTCCGTTAAAGTAAAAGATAACAGGGATGTTGTTTTTAGCAAAATTATAATGGTCAGAACGGTAGTAAAAACGATTTGGGTCATTTTCATCATTATAGGTATAGTCTAATACCACATTCATATATTTTTTATTTACCTCTTCAGAAATATTATGTAATTCAGTACTTAGTTTATCGCTTCCAATTAGATAAATATAATTTCTATCACCTTTACGTTTCGGGTCGATACGTCCAATCATGTCGATATTTAAATCGGCTACGGTATTTTTTAATGGAATGATAGGGTCAATATCTGAATAATATCGAGAGCCCAATAAACCTTTTTCTTCTCCCGTTACGTGTAAAAATAGGATAGATCTTTTGGGTCCTTGCCCTTTATCAGCTGCTATTTTAAATGCCTCTGCAATTTCTAATAGAGCGACACTACCAGAACCATCATCATCGGCACCATTATAGATTTCACCATTTTTAATTCCTTCATGATCTAAGTGTGCAGAAATTACAATCACTTCGTCTGGTTTCTCTGTACCTTTTAAAAATGCCACAACATTTTCAGAACTTAACTCTTCCGATTCACTTTTATAGTTAAGAGCAATAGGGGTCTTTAGATCTTGAGTAGTCACGTTGGTATCAATATCACTTACTATGGCTTTCGCGATAACATCATTAACAAAGAAAAAGTAAGGCGTAGTTGCCGTTTCTTTAGTTGTTTCTTTTAACGATATTCTACCTTGCATTCTACCCAGATTTTGAGCCATTATACCATAAAGACTTGTGTTGTAATATAAAATTGCTTTCGCTCCTTTTTCAATAGCAACGGATTGCTTAGCTCTATATTCTTGTCTTAAATTTGACCATTTAGTAGCATCAGTTGTTCCAGAAACGATATAGGTACCATCGGCATTTTTTGGCTCACCGGCTTTTATTAAAACCACACGACCATTAACATCTACGTCAGTATAACTAGAATAGTTGTCATCTTCGATACCATATCCTACATATACAATAGATTCTGCAGATAAATTACCGTCAGATCCACCAAAAGAAATAAAATCATCAACCGATTTAAAAGCGGTATTATTAATGCTTAAATCTACTTTAGGAGCTCCACTTTTTTCTAGAGGGACTTCTTGAAAGTAGTCACCTTCTGAAATTGGGGAAGGAATTCCTAGTTCAACATAGTGCTTTTTTAAGAATTCAATTGCCTTTTTCTGTCCGGGAGTTCCCGTTTCTCTTCCTTCAAAATCATCAGAGGCATAGATGTATAAAGATTCTTTAAGTTCAGCAGCGGTAATTGTATTTCCGAATTCGGTTACATCCGCCTTAACTTTAGTCGTAGTTTTAGTTGTTGCTGTTTTTGTAGTTCCACAGGCAAAAACTAAAGCCGTCACGCTCAAAAGAGTTATAATTTTTTTCATAAATTTAAATTGGTTAAAAAATTTTCTAAGTGCGATATTACAAAAAATGGACAAAATTCACATACGCTTTTGCCTAAAAGTTAGTTAATTAGTGTTAAGCCAACTGAAATTTAGAAATTGGCTGCTGTTATTCTAGTTATTTCGGCAATTTTAAACCATAAATAACGTTGTTTTAAATACTAGTTATAATTGTATTTTCTATGAAAAGAATCGCTACTATTTTATTTGTAATTTTTTCAATGATTGCCTGTTCTTCTGATGGAGGTGATACAATGAGTCCAGGAGAAGAAGAAGGAGACCCTACTGCGGGTAATAAAAAGGCAACTGGAACCTCTTCTAATGATTTATTGTCAGATAACACCTATAAAAGTTTGGTTGTAGAAGTGCTATATGTTAATGGTTTTGAACCCACTCAAACTACGCTCAACAATTTAACAACCTTTTTAGGGCAGCGGCTTAAGAAACCTAGTGGTATTACCATTCAGACAAAATCAATTGCCTCACCTGGCAATTCTCCTTATACAACTCAAGAAATAGTCAATATTGAAGATACACATAGAACACAGTATAATACAACGGATAAAATAGCCGTTTGGGCATTTTTTGCAGATGGAGAGTCGGCAAGTAATTCGGGTTCGAGTGTTGTTTTAGGAACGGCATATCGTAATACATCATTTGTTATTTTTGAAAATACAATTCACGGACTGAGTGATAGTAGTTTGGAACCGAATAGAAGTGTATTAGAAACCACAGTTATTAATCATGAGTTTGGGCATATCTTTGGATTGACTAATTTGGGAGCACCCATGCAAACTGATCATGAAGATAACGATCATGCGAAACACTGTAATGTTGAATCGTGCTTGATGTATTGGGCTGCAGAAACAGGTGATGGTATTGCCAATCTTATCTCCGGAGGTTCAGCGCCACAATTAGATGCACAGTGTATTGCTGATTTACAAGCTAACGGAGGCAAATAACTAGTTCTTATGTTGTTTTAGGATCAAGAAATCTGAATCCATAACATTCCCAGTTAAAATAAGGTCTTTATAAGGAACGGCAACGGTAGAGGCTGACATCGAACTCCCATCATTCATATAAATTTGTTCTATGGAATACGTTCCCTTTGAATGATAAGTTACTTTAATAATTTCGGAAGGAGCCATTTTCTCTTTGCCCTTCGCATACGCGGCAAAATGCAATAAATTGGGATGCGCACCAATCCACAAATTACCTTCACTATCTAATTCAATATTGTCGACACCGGTTTTACACTGAATATTTTCAATAAAGTCTAAAGAACCATTCTCTTGTATCGCATATACTTTTACCAAAAATTTACGCGGTGATGCTACATAAAGTAAGTTTCGTTTTTTGTCGTAATTAATGCCATTGGCATAGGCAATGCCATCCGCAACTTCACGATATTTTTCTCCATCAAAATAAATCACTGTTGATACCGAAAGTCCGGCATAGTCTTCCAACAACCGACCAATTCCTTTAACGTATTTATGATCATTGGTGAAATAAAAGCGATTTTCATCTATAAAGACCACATCATTAGGACTTATCATTAAAGCATCTGTTAAGCTCTTTTCATGAATAAGTTCTTCATTTTTTAAAGTAAACACTTCAATGGAGTGCCCGGTAGGCGTATGGTTTATAGCCATCACTTTATAGGTGCTATCGGTTGGTATCATTGTTATTCCGTGGGGTGCAAAGGAACCTACGAAATCGGCTGTAAGGTTGATCGGAATGTATGCCTTGTTCTTTAAATTTAGATAATACAATCCGCCAAATTCTTCAGTTGTAGTTGGTAATGATTTTCTGGCTGTAGCCGAAATCAAGGCGAAGTCATCGGAATGACTTACTGCGATATCTTCGGCACCTGAAAGTGCAATTTTTTTAATGATGACACCGTTAAAAACATTCTCAACCTTCCTAAAATAACCTGTTGAAATAAAAATATTAATAATAAATGCAAGGAGCAGTACAAAAGCAATTAGTGCAATCTTTGTAATACGTTTCATCTGTTCGGAATTATTGTCGTTCGCAGTTGTATAAAAAAAATTTCAAAATGAAGCATTCTTTTGGTATACTATTACTGAATTATAAATGTACATTTTTATATTAACTCTTCTAACTCTAGATTGTAATCATAGTGTAAATCTTCATGCAATGCACCGATTAATTTTTCAATAAGAATTATTTGACGGTTAAATATGTTCGTAAGCGTTGTGTTGTTGTATATGGATGGTTTCATGGCTTTTAGAACTTTACAAAAATGTAGTAATAGCTCAATCTCAGTTTCTTTATCTTTTGAATAGCGAATGTATTTTTTTACCATACGCAAGATTTTCCGAACACTTTTTTTTATATAAAAGTAACTAGCGGTATTAATTAATTCAAATTGAGCTTCTATTTCAGTTTTCACACTCGCAATATAACCAGCTTCATCATAGGCTTCATACAGCAAATAGGTGAGTAGTTCTTTGTTTTCTTTTTTAAATTTAGACAAACGCAAACACAGTTCTAGCAATTCATCTTGGGTTTGATTTTTTAATTCTTTCTTAAGTTGACTGACTGTAGCTGTTTTCATAAACACGAAGTTATAATAAAAATCAATTTGATGTTTATTATAACTTCATAATTTATCCCTTAAAGGAAAAAATAATACGACTAATTTATCAAGTCATACTTACTAATTTTTTGATAGCTCTAAGGATTTGTTTTTGACATATTTTTCTAGCCATTGATCCTGCTCCCACAGTAAGTGAAGGATACTCTCTTTAGATCTATATCCATGACTCTCTTTAGGTAAAATCACCAATCGTGCTGTGGCTCCTAATCCTTTTAAAGCATTGAAATACCGTTCACTTTGCATAGGATAGGTTCCTGAGTTATTATCCGCTTCTCCATGAATTAATAATAAGGGGTGGTCCATTTTATCAGCGTGCATAAACGGTGACATGTTATTGTAAACATCGGGTGCTTCCCAATACGAACGTTCTTCTCTTTGAAACCCGAAAGGTGTTAAGGTTCTATTATATGCTCCACTACGGGCAATACCTGCTGCAAAGAGATCAGAATGAGAAAGTAAATTGGCAACCATAAAGGCTCCGTAGCTATGACCCCCAACGGCGACTCTGTTTCTATCGATATACCCTAAATTATCTACCGCGTCGATCGCTGCTTTTGCATTGGCGACTAATTGTTTTCTAAAAGAATCGTTTGGTTCTGTAGTTCCTTCACCTAAAATAGGAAAAGAAGCATCATCTAAAACGGCATACCCTCTGGTTGTCCAATAGATCATCGAACCATACGAAGGGAAGGTAAATTCATTTGGGTTTTGTGTACTTTGGCCGGCACTGGCTTTATCTTTATATTCAGTAGGGTAGGCCCACATGATCAGTGGTAGTTTTTCATTACTAGTTTTATCATAACCAACGGGTAGATATAAGGTGCCTGAAAGGGCAACACCATCATCTCTTTTATAATTGATTACTTCTTTATGAATGTTTTGAATGCTTTTAAATGGGTTCTCAAAGGTTGTAAGCTGCTTTAGTTTACCACGCTTTACATCTCTAAAGTAATAGTTAGGATATTCATTTGGAGACTCTATTCTAACTAAAAGTTCTTTTGTTTTAGGATTGAATTCTTGGAGCCTTTCCGCTTTATCTGTGTATTTAGATTCATAAATGCGTTGTTTCTTTTGGGTTTTTAAGTTCAGATTATCAACAAAAGGGAATTGACCATTTTCTGTATATCCGTCTCCAATTAAGTAGGCATTATCTTTTGCTAAAGCAAGTACATAACTACCCATTTCATTTTTCTCAGTCACAAAGGATCCCGGATCACTATAAACATCTTGACTGTTTCTATCAAAAAGAATTTTTGGTTTTTGAGACGAATTGCTAGGGTTGAATAAATAGGTTTTTACATTTCTAGTATTCCACCAGTTATCGTAGGCTATTGCTGTGGTGTTTGTACCCCACTGAATGGAACGTAAGCGGTTGATGGTTTTTAAAATACTTTTTCCTTTGCCGTTAAACGGAGCTTCCAATTCAAAAGCTTCATCTCTATGAGTCACCTTATTTTCAGGATCACCGCCGTCAAGAGCTTCAAAGTACACCAACGTTGCTGGTTTATCACTACGCCATCTAAAACTTCTTTTTCCTTTGCGAACAGCCATAAATCCTTTGGGTAGATCTTCTATTAAAGGAACTTCCAAAACAGTTTCAACTTGATGTCCATTTTTATCGTAAATCGTTGTTTTAGACGGAAATCTACTGTAAGGAACTAAATAGGAAAAAGGTTTTTCTACAGTAGTTATCATCACATAATTTCCATCAGGAGAGAAACCAACACTGCGATAAATATTGCTTTCTAACCATTTTACTTTACTACCATCTAATGATACTTTATAAATTTCTGATAGTGCTAATTGTTCAAAGTTATGTTCATCACTTTTGTTCTTTAACAGGTCTTGATAAGTTCTGTTTTGTGCTCTTTTACCATCATTAACTGAAATTGTTGGTCCAGTTGGTACTGCAGTTTTAGTGTTAATGAGCGGTTTTTTATTCGCCGAAACCATTTTAACCAAGAGTGATTGGCTATCTTCAAACCAATTAATAACATCTCCAAGATTTGCATTTACGTTGGCGTCTGTAAGCTTAGTAACTGTTGCTGTAGCTAGGTCAAACAACCAGAGCTCAACACCTTGAGAAGTGGTGTTTGTTAAAGCAATTTTTTTCTGATCAGGTGACCAAGTAAAATTTGTTAGTTTGGGATTTTGAGGAAGCCCTTTTACCTGCATTTTCTGCGCGTTTTTTTGTTGCAAATTTTTAATTTCGATATTTGTAGAATAGGTAACTCTACTACCAATATTCGTTTGAGGATCAATACGTAATCCGCCCAATCGAAGTTCTTCCTGAGAAAGTTCTTCAATTGATTTATACGAATTTCTATATAACAATATCATAAATTCATTCGAATCATCAATGAGCACTGATGGAGCACGTTGTACATCAACGAGTTCTAAAATTTCTTGTGGAGGTGTTTGATAAGTAACATTTACTTGTGCACTTACGGAGGAGATAATGAATAAAAGGACTAGAAAAATACTGCGTTTCATGTGAATTGGTTTTTTTTAATAGAATTTCAATAAATAGTGAACTACTAAATTACAGAATTTTAAGGAAATTAGTGGCATAAATTTGAATCTGGGAGTGAATTCACGTTGTAATTACTATTAAAAAAAGGGATTCTTCACCCCTTTTTATTTTAAATCTTCACTATGACTACCGAAAGTATTGGATATAAAAAAAAGGGGCAAAAGCCCCTTTTCCGATTAAAAACATGACCTTTATTATGTTTTTATTCTATTGCTATTAAAAAAGAAAAACTGATTTGTTGTGAATTTTATAGGAACTAAATTCACAACACAAATCAAGTGCAAGGTACGTTCTTTAGTCGTTTAATTAATACGGTTTTTCCGCACTAATTTTATGGTATTTTTATTTTTTAAAATTAGAAATCGATTAAATCATTGTTTTCGTCATACCAATTTTTTCTAGTTTCATTATTCCAATACATACTGTTTAATATATAGATGGAGACAAATGCTAAAAAAATAATAAATAAACCACTAAAAATCAATTCTTCAATTTCTCTTAGGTTGTTATTAAAAACTAAATAAATCTCTGAGCTTAACACCAATAGGCAAATACCTAATACTATAAATAATAATTTCTTTTTCATTTTTCACTTTTTTTTGGAGGTGCAAGATATATGGGTACATGGAAATAGCAATACGGTTTTTCCGCAAACTTTGTAAGGAAGTAGTGTATAAGTTCGTTATAAAACCGCAATGGGAACCTATAGTTAAGGTTCTTCTGGACTATGGTTTAGTTTAATGCTTAGATTAATTGTTCCTTTAAGACTTTAATTTCGTCACGTAGATGAGCAGCGGCAATAAAGTCCAATGCCTTTGCAGCTTGTTCCATTAATTTTTGACGTTCGCGAATGCGTTTTTCTATTTCAGGTTTGGGTAAATATTGCAAATCTTGTTCAGCAGCCAATGAAGCAGCGGTATTATACTGATAGGAGCTGACATTCTTTTTGCCTAAACTCTCATCTATACTTTTGATAATCTGTTTTGGTGTTATATTGTGTTTGGTGTTATAGGCAATTTGAATCTCGCGCTTACGGTTGGTTTCATCAATGGTCAATTGCATGCTCCTGGTAATTTTGTCAGCATACATGATGGCTCTACCATTAATATTTCGTGCAGCTCTCCCTACCGTTTGAGTTAAAGAGCGATGACTCCGTAAAAAACCTTCTTTGTCAGCATCTAAAATAGCTACCAAAGACACTTCGGGTAAATCCAAGCCCTCCCGCAATAAATTTACCCCAATAAGCACATCAAACAATCCTTTTCTAAGGCCTTGCATAATTTCTACACGCTCTAAGGTATCAACGTCACTATGAATATAGCGGCAGCGAATAGCGATTCTTGTTAGGTATTTAGTAAGTTCTTCTGCCATTCGTTTGGTAAGAGTTGTTACCAATGTACGTTCATCTCTTTCTACGCGCAACTGAATTTCTTCAATTAAGTCATCAATTTGATTTAGACTTGGACGAATTTCAATTACGGGGTCTAAGAGGCCGGTTGGACGAATAATTTGTTCTACAAAAACACCTTCTGTTTTTTGTAATTCGTAATCCGCCGGAGTTGCACTTACATAAATAACCTGATTTTGAATGGCTTCAAATTCTTCAAATTTTAACGGACGATTGTCCATTGCCGCAGGGAGTCTAAAACCATACTCCACTAAATTTTCCTTTCTTGAGCGATCACCGCCATACATGGCATGCGTTTGAGGTATGGTCACATGACTTTCATCGATAACCATTAAATAATCATCAGGAAAATAATCCAATAAGCAGAATGGGCGCGTACCAGCTTCTCTTCCGTCAAGATAACGCGAGTAATTTTCAATACCACTGCAATAGCCTAGTTCACGTATCATTTCAAGATCAAATTCAGTACGCTCTTTTAAGCGTTTTGCCTCAAGATGTTTCCCTATTTCTTTAAAATAGTCAACCTGTTTCACCATGTCTTCCTGAATTTGATGGATGGCGTTTTGTAAGACATCTGGCGAAGTAACAAATAGGTTGGCAGGGTAAATAGTGAGCGTTTCAAATTGTTCAATCACTTGATTGTTGGTAATGTCAAAACTTTCTATTTCTTCTATTTCATCGCCAAAAAAATGGACGCGGAATCCATAGTCTCCATAGGATGGAAAAATGGTAATGGTATCGCCTTTTACTTTAAACGTTCCGCTTTTCACCTCAAAATCGGTTCTAGAGTACAGGCTTTGTACTAACTGGTGTAAAAATTTAGTCCGTGCTAATTTTTGATCAACCTCAATAGTAATCACGTTTTTTTGAAATTCAACAGGGTTACCGATACCGTACAAGCAACTTACTGAAGCCACTACTAATACATCCTTTCTACCAGAAAGTAACGAGGAGGTTGTACTTAAACGCAAGCGTTCAATATCTTCGTTAATAGATAAATCCTTTTCAATATAAAGACCGCTTACAGGAATGTAAGCTTCGGGCTGATAGTAATCGTAATACGAAACGAAATATTCTATAGCATTCTCAGGAAAAAACTGTTTAAATTCAGAATATAACTGCGCAGCTAGTGTTTTGTTATGTGCTAATACCAATGTTGGTCGTTGAATATTATTCACAACATTGGCAACGGTAAATGTTTTTCCAGAACCTGTTACACCTAGTAGTGTTTGATGGGTTTCACCATCGAGAATTCCGTTTGTAATTTGCTTAATTGCCTCTGGTTGATCTCCCGTTGGTTTGTAATCTGATACTAGTTTAAACTGCATAGAACAAAAATAACAAAGCTATTTAATAAATGCCTTAGAAAGCAGGTTAATATTCATATTCAAATTGAATTATAAATTTTGATGACTATAAGCCTATTTAGGAAACGAACGCTACTCACTTTTTTGAGACGCTCTTATTAATAATTATTTAATACCTAGTTAATATGCCAACTATAAAAGGCCTGTATCTTTGAACTTTCATATTTTTAGTTGGCTAGTTAGTAAGGGCATTGTTTTGGTAACAATGCTCTTCTTTTTTACAGAACCACGAATTTTATAAATCTCTTTTTTTAAGAAGGCGGTATGATAAATAAATAAAAACAAACGTCCAGAAACTGGCGATTGCAATCTCATACCAGTGTACAGAAAAATCAGATGAAAGGTCTTCACCTACTTGTTTGGCAACACTTTGTACTGCATTTAAACGCGTAAAGGGTTGTTTTATAAGATTAGACATAGATTCCAAAGGGAAAAATTGCATGATGTCATTTACTTTTTCAGTAATTGCATTTGAGTCTTTATATTCCCAAAACAAAAATCCTTTAAAGATACTCTCCACAAAAAACCAAACCAGTATGCCCCCTACGGCAAACGCAGAGCGTTTTACTAGTATACCCATAAAAAGGCCAAATGAAAAGAAGGCTACTAATTTTACAAAAAAGGCCAACAAGTAATTTAGATCAGAAAAGATAATACTCATTTCGTTATAGTCAGAGTAAATCAGTCCTAAAATCAATGAAACAACAAATACGAAAAGCGTTGAAACCGCAGCAAATACAAGTACGGTATAAAACTTAGAAAGGATAAATTCTTTTTTACTAAGACCGTCGATTAAATTTTGTTTTAGGGTTTTGTTACTGTATTCATTCGCCATCATAGAAACGATAACTAACAACAGAAAAAACTTAAAAATGGAAGCCATATAGGTATTGAAATGCCAGATATATGGAAAGTTAAAAATACCTTGATCTGCCAAATGAAATTTTATCGGACCAATATCAAACTTAATAGCTGCAATTAGGGCAATGGAAGTCAGTAATACAAAGTAAATGATAGATAATACTCTACTTGCTCTGTTGTGTTTTAACTTGTGAAATTCTATATTTAAAAGACGTAACATTTACGGTTGATTTTATGATTAGTTATTGTTGGTAAGCGTTAAGAATTGCTGCTCTAAAGTTGGCATACGTTTCACCAAATGTGAAAGTACGATGCCATTTTTAAAAAGATAAGCATTCATGTCTGTTGCCGACATATCTTCTTGCAGGGTGGCTATAATTTTACCATCTTCTTCTTTAACAGAGCTAAACGAAGCATTGCTTGTGAGTAATTCAATCAGCTTATTTTGGTCGGCATCAACTTTTAATTCAAACAAACCATTAGAAGCGGTCATTTCATCAACTCTTCCCGAATATAGTTTGATACCTTTTCGGATAATAACTACATGCGAACATACTTTCTCAACTTCATCTAATAGGTGTGAAGCCAACAAAATAGTGGTGCCATTACTAGCAATGTCTTTTATAATTTGACGAATCTCATGAATACCTTGAGGGTCTAATCCGTTTGTTGGTTCATCGAGGATTAGAATTTCAGGATCGTTCAAAAGTGCCGAAGCAATAGCAAGGCGTTGTTTCATCCCTAAAGAATAGGTTCTAAACTTGCTATCTTTTCGTTCAAATAAATTTACAATTTTTAATTTCTCATCAATCCTATCGTAGGGGACGCCTTTTATTTTACAAATCAATTTTAAATTTTGAACGGCGGTCATATAAGGGTAAAAATTGGGACGCTCAATGATGGCGCCTACTTTTTTTAGCGCCTGATGTGTTGATAAATTACCATTAAACCAACTAAACTCTCCAGAAGTTCTATTGACTACATTTAAAATAATACCTAAAGTAGTTGATTTACCACTCCCGTTGGGTCCTAGAATTCCATAAACATTTCCTTTTTGTATGTCAAAAGAAAGGCTGTTTACAGCGTGAACTGAACCGTATTTTTTATCTAAATTTTTAAGAGATAAGATTGTTTCCAAGGATAAGATTGTTTTGGTTGATGTGCTAGTATGACGACCAAAATAGTCTTTTGTAACAGAAAATTAGAAAATATAATTTTTACAATTCGAATTTAGTTCATTAATTCATCAAAGTTGTCGAAGTCAAAATCGTCGATATCATTAGCATCATCATAGTCATCTGTATCGTCAGAAGCATGCTCACTTTTAAACTCTTTTTCTGGTGCTTCTGCTGGTAAATTTCCTAAAGAAAAAAGAAGTGCGGGTAATTCATATTCTTTTAAATCCTCTACAATATCAACTAATTCAACAAAGAAAGACCACATTGAAAAAAAATCATAAACATAAATAATTTTAGTTTTTTCATGATCCAATAGTTCATTCAAGGTAAAATGTTGCATGGTCATGGCGTCTCCCAATTCACTCATGTCAAAAAGTGGAATTTCATCACCTTGATTCCAATTGCTATCGGTAGTGTAAAACGAAGCCATTTCAGTGCCATCAAAACCAAATGCATTGGTCATGGCATTGTGAAGATCTTCTAAAGTATTATCTCGATGAATCGCAATTTCTCTGATTACATCTTCTTTAGTATCTAATATGGCACGGAGTTTAAATATCATAAAAAGGATTACAAATTTCAGGGCAAAGTTAGCGATTTAGCTTAAAAGAATCATAAAGATTTGTTTACTTTTACAATTACAAAATTTTTAGAATGATAAATAATCTCGACTTAGACACCATAAACAAAATACGTAAAAACACCTTATTAGAGACGCTAGATATAAAATTTGTGGAAGTGCATGAAAATAAAGTGGTTGCCACTATGCCAGTAACGCCTCGAGTGCATCAGCCCGATGGGGTTTTACACGGTGGTGCAAGTGTTGCTTTGGCCGAAACGGTAGGGAGTTATGCGTCATTTTTTTCGATGAATAGTGATACTCATATGGTTAGAGGCATTGAAATTTCAGCAAATCACGTAAAAAGTATTAGTGAAGGGGTGGTTACCGCAACGGCGATTCCTTTACATAAAGGGAGAACAACACAATTGTGGGAAATTAGAATTGAAGACGAGAAAGGGCAATTAATATCACTTTGTAAGTTAACAACCATCATTTTAGAGAAGAGTAAGTAGCATGAAGCGTTTTAAAAAGGTACTTAAAATCGCTGCAATTGTTCTAGGGATACTTTTGATCCTCCTTTTTATAGCAGCACACGTATTAATGAGGCCCGCTTCTGATGAGAACGTGTTAAAAGAACTTACAAGTACTTTTACAAAACCAACACTTTATTATAATAATTACAAGAGTTTTAGTTATCGGGTTGTGCGCATGCAAACAGGTATTGATAGCACTTTACCTACCTTAGTTTTTGTACACGGATCACCAGGGTCTTTGTTAGATTATAAAAGATACTTAACAGATTCCTTATTAAATAAAAAAGCAAATATGGTGGCTTATGATCGAGTAGGTTATGGGTTAAAGAATACGGGTCAAGTTCAAGGAACGCTTGCTTTTGAGCTTGCCATTTTAGATGATGTTATTCAAGGAATTCCTGATGAAAAAATAGTACTTGCAGGTTACTCGTATGGTGGGCCAGTAGTGTTGGCATCCAATAAAAATTATAAATATAAAGTATCAATGGCGAGTGCAGTTGTAGGAGCGTATGAACCGATGTTTTGGCTCTTAAATTTTTACAAATGGAGGCTAACAAGGCCATTAATACCTGCAAAATTAAGAGCTGCAGCAAAAGAAAAATATGCCCATCTAGAAGATTTGCCTAACTATAAAGATAAATGGAATTTGAGTCCCTCAAAAATCATCAATATTCAAGGTGAAGATGATGCTATTGTACCTTATAAAAATTCGGAATTTTTGACGCGTGTAATTGATAGTAGTAAATTCACCATGGTTACTATTAAAGGTGGCGGTCACGATTTAATTTGGACTAACTTTGAGTTGATTAAATCGGAAATTTTAAAAACCCTAGATTAAATTGGATTTTCAAGAATTACTTGATAAAATTAAAATAGCATATACCCTGCAAAGACCCTTTGTTGCGTATAGAAAGCCCAATGAAAAACTTATAAAGGCCTTGTTTCAGAATGATAGGGCACTTTATTTTTTAAAAGACTATGAGGCAAAAGGCTTTGTTTTTGCCCCTTTTGATAGTACTAAAAAGAGTATTCTGATTCCACTAGAAAAATCGGAATATCACCGAGTGGACCTTGACAGTCAAGAACTACCATTACCTTCAGGATTTGCTCATTCTGAGTTTTATAGTGAGGCTGATAAACAAAAGCACCTCGTACTTGTCAACAATGGAATTGATTTTATTAACGCTAAGCAAGTTGAAAAGGTTGTGCTTTCGAGGAAACAAGAAGTGCAAGTAGGAAATTTTAATCTTGAAGAAATTTTTAAAAAATTACTTTCAAATTATAACAATGCCACATGCTATGTTTGGTTCCATCCAAAAGTAGGACTGTGGTTAGGAGCTACTCCAGAAACATTAATTACAGTTGCTGGAAAGCAATTTAAAACCATGTCTTTGGCGGCTACCAGGCCGTATGTTGACAGTTTAGAAATTGAATGGAACGCAAAAGAATTAGAAGAACAACAAATAGTAACGGATTTTATTACTTCTAACCTTTCAGCAATAACAGATCATCTGAAAATTACTGAGCCCACAACAGTGAAGGCGGGTAATATAATACACCTTAAATCATCAATTTCAGGGAATTTAAAATCAATAAACGATTTAAAAAAAGTACTGGATCTATTGCACCCTACACCAGCTGTTTGCGGTATGCCGAAAGCGATCGCCAAACAATTTATTCTAGAAAACGAACAATACGATCGCGAATTTTATTCGGGTTATTTAGGTGAATTGAATTTGGATAATACTACAGCTTTATATGTGAATTTAAGGTGTGTGCAGCTAAAATCGTCAAATGCCTATATCTATATCGGAGGTGGAATTATAAAAGGAAGTACTGCCGAAAGTGAGTGGCAAGAAACGATTGAAAAGGCTAAAGTAATGCTTAAAGTTCTCGTAAATTGACTAAATTTACAGCACCAAAGTACGTAAATGATTTACCCAAATAAAGAGCTCGCACAACTTGTTATTGAACACTGTGTTGCTTATAATATCACCGATATTGTAATTTCCCCAGGTTCTAGAAATGCACCTTTAACCATTGGTTTTGCAAACCATCCTCATTTTAAAACATATAGTATTGTAGATGAACGTTGCGCTGCATTTTTTGCTTTAGGGATGGCACAACAGAAACAACATCCCGTGGCGGTAGTTTGTACCTCGGGGTCGGCGCTTTTAAATTATTATCCCGCAATTGCAGAGGCTTTTTATAGTAATGTACCCTTGATAGTAATTTCAGCCGATAGGCCTAAACATTTAATTGATATAGGAGATGGTCAAACGATCAGGCAAGAAAATGTATTCAAAAACCACAGTTTGTTCAATGCCAATTTAGTGGAGTCTGATGGTTCTGAGGCTGTGAATAGTTCACTTATCAACAAAGCCCTACAAGAAAGCATCGTCCGAAACGGACCAGTGCACCTCAATGTTCCTTTCGATGAACCACTTTACGAAACTGTGGCAACGAAGTCAATTGATGCAATCACGGTAGAAGATCATATAGACGATGAAAAATTGCTCAATGTTCATGAATTGGATAGGTTTGCAAAACTATGGAATCAAGCCTCAAAAAAGATGATACTGGTTGGGGCCTGTTTTCCTGATAAAGATGTACAAAAACAACTTGAACAACTGGCAACTGACCCTTCGGTTTTGGTGCTTACCGAAACCACTTCAAACCTCCAGAATGACTTCTTTATTAATAATATTGATAAATTGATATTTCCGCTTGATAACGATGAGCTTCAAGAATTACAACCTGAGATATTGTTGACATTTGGGGGGATGATTGTATCTAAAAAGATCAAACAATTTCTTAGAAAACACCAGCCGAAAGAGCATTGGCATATTGATGTTAAAAATGCTCCAAATACCTATCATTGTTTAAGTCATCATTTTGAAGTTACACCACCACTGTTTTTTCATGAATTGTCAATACTGGCGAAGGATAAGAAGAGTAACTATCAAATGAAATGGTTAAATGCGAAAAAACAACGAAACGAGAAGCATGATTTGTATGTTTCAAAAATCGATTTTTCCGATTTAAAAGTGTTTGATATGGTGTTGCATTCACTTCCTCAAAAGAGCATGCTACAATTAGCAAATAGTGCTATTATTCGTTACGTACAACTTTTTGATATCAAGTATATTCCACCTACATTTTGTAATAGAGGAACTAGCGGCATTGATGGTAGCACCTCTACGGCAATAGGGGCATCCCTAAAAACAAATGACCGAACAGTTTTTATAACGGGCGATATTAGTTTTTTTTATGACAGTAATGCGCTCTGGAATAACTATATTAAAAATGATTTTAGAATTATTATTATAAACAATGCGGGGGGCGGCATTTTCCGTTTTATTCCAGGACCAATGGAATCTAATGCAGCCGATTATTTTGAAACGACACATCATTTGAATGCAGAACATTTATGTGCTATGTTCGGCTTTGATTATGTTTCGGCAAAAAACGAAAATGAGTTAAATCAACAATTAGAAGCGTTTTATAAAATAGATACTAAACCGAAGCTACTGGAGATTTTTACACCTAAAAATAAAAATGACGGTATTCTAAAAAATTATTTTAATAGCTTGAGATAAAAAAAGAGCTGCTGTTAAAAACTAATTTTTAAAATGATAAAAATTTCGCTATATTTGAGTTATCAAAAACTACTGTGAATTATTAATCAATTAAAAATAGCAAATTATGAGTAAAAGAGACGATCTTATTGCAAAGTACGCATCAGATTTAAAAGACAAATGCGGTGTAACTCCAGACATGGATTTATTAACTAAAGTAACAATTGGGTGTGGTCCTTCAATATACAATAGAGATGCCGCTACGGTATCTGGTTCGGATGAAAAGGAATTGGCAACAGTAAAGAATAATTTTTTAAAGAAAAAATTAGGAGTTAAAAGTGATGCTGATGCAGATAAAGCAATTGACGCAGTAATGGAAAAATACGGACGCTCAAACAAAACGAAGTACAGAGCAGTAGTTTACTATTTACTAGCGAAACACTTTAAGAAAGAATCTGTTTATAAATAAAATCATTCTTTTATTCAATATAATATGAACCTCGCTACTTCTAGTGAGGTTTTTTTAATTTTTAAAATTTATGCAAGAAGGTGATAAAGTGAATTTAATTATTGGGAAGGAATCTCCTTTGGGATTTTCTGTTTTAATTGACGAATCCGTTGAAGGATTATTGTATCGGAATGAAATTTTTCAAGAATTGAAAGAAGGTCAGTCTGTAACGGGTTACATCAAAAAAATTCGAGATGATGAACGAATTGATGTCGCATTGCAACCTCAAAATTTCAAAAACATTATCGATACCATCAGTCAAAAAATCCTAAATGCATTGGAGTCAAATGATGGCGTTTTGAACTTGACAGATAAGAGTACACCAGAAGCCATTAAAGCAGCCCTTCAAATGAGTAAAAAGAATTTTAAAAAAGGCTTGGGTAATTTGTACAAACAAAAAATAGTACGAATTGATGAGAATGCTATTTATTTAGTAAAAAAATAAAACCCAAAGCTTTTGGCTTTGGGCTTTAAATAAATAGGGCTTGTTAGTTGGGATATATTTTTAATTACCTCCGTTTCCTTCTTCTACTGATTCTTCAATAGTTTCGTCCTCTAAAGGTTCTCTCTTTTGTTTTGTTTTTGCTAAAACACGCTCAACGTTTTGATAATAACCATCTCCATTAGGATCATCTGATGAAATTTTGGCATAACCGTTTTTATAGTATTTTAAAGCTCTTTTAAGATCATTACCTGTTTCGTAATACTGACCAATATAATAATCACCAATTGGAGATTCAGGATATAAGCGATTAATCATTTTACCATACTCTTCTAAATAGTCACCATTTTCTTTATCCAAAATTATAGATTCAACGGCAAAGATATCACGTTGTCTAATTTTTATATTCGCACCGAATAAGTATTGTATTTCAACATATTTTTTTTCTAGATATGCTATGGCTTCTGCCGGACTTAACTCAGCGATATTGTCTTTAAATTCTTCTTTAGATATGGAAGAGTACATCTCAAAGATATGGGCCATTGCTGCTGGAATCGACTGTCCTATTGATGACGTTTTAGTAGAATGCTTATAGTCATCATATTTATACTTTAACTGCTCATTCTCTATATTATTCATAATATAATGCACCTTTTCAATCGCCTCATGTCTTTTTACACCATTGTAATCACCAGAGCTTAAATAGTAATAAATACCGGTATCTATGATAGGCATTTTACCTTGAAAAAGACCAGAAATTCCTTCTGCATATGAAGGATTGATATTAATATAAGCATTGAAAACAGGATCTTGCTCTACTAAAAAATAGTTTGCAAAATTCGCGGTAAGTGTATTACCTACAATGGTTTTGAACTGTGAGATACGATATTTGCTATCTACATAATCTAAGAGTTCATTTCTAATAAACTTATAAAATTTAGAACTTGTTTCAGTCAACAAACCATTTGAAATATTTATTTCGCAGTCTGATTTACGTTCATTTCTTTGATTTTGATAAACTCCTACAACAATTTGCTCAGGGGCTTTATCTTTTAAGGCAAACAATTTTGAGTTGGCCACATAAATATCGAATAAATCTTCAGCATCTAATATAACTGCCAGTGGATATACTTTCGTAGAATCTGTTTTATACGATTCTGGAACATAAATTTTTAAGATTCTTTCATTGGTAAGTTCTCCGGCCATTTCAGCAGATGTAAACTTTTCTAAGGTTACGTTTTGTGAAAAACCAGAAATGGTAAATAATAGAAAGAAAAAAAGTTTAGCGCACAATTTTTTCATGATAACAATTTTATTTTATCGACTTATTTTTTTAGTCTTTTTGTTAATTCTATCTTTACAACGAATAAAATTGTAAAATATGATACAGACCGACTGGAAAATTGCAAAAAAATTTGAAGACATCACTTATAAGAAATGTAATGGTGTTGCTCGAATAGCATTTAACAGACCAAATGTGCGTAATGCCTTTCGTCCGAAAACGACTAGTGAATTGTATGAAGCCTTTTATGACGCGCAAGAAGATACCAGTATTGGCGTGATTTTATTGTCTGCAGAAGGCCCGTCCACAAAGGATGGAGTTTATTCTTTTTGTAGTGGAGGAGATCAAAAAGCAAGAGGTCATCAAGGCTATGTAGGTGAGGACGGGATGCACCGATTGAATATTTTAGAAGTACAACGATTAATTCGTTTTATGCCGAAAGCGGTCATTGCAGTGGTTCCAGGTTGGGCAGTTGGAGGAGGTCATAGCTTACATGTGGTTTGTGATATGACCTTGGCCAGTAAAGAACACGCTATTTTTAAGCAAACTGATGCTGATGTTACTAGTTTTGACGGTGGTTATGGTTCTGCCTATTTAGCGAAAATGGTAGGACAAAAAAGAGCGCGTGAAATATTTTTCTTAGGGCGTAATTATTCGGCTCAAGAAGCATTTGATATGGGGATGGTAAATGCCGTGGTACCTCATAATGAATTAGAAGATACAGCCTATGAATGGGCTCAAGAAATATTGGCAAAATCACCAACGTCAATAAAAATGTTAAAGTTCGCCATGAATTTAACAGATGATGGTATGGTTGGACAACAAGTGTTTGCCGGAGAAGCTACACGCTTGGCTTATATGACTGATGAGGCTAAAGAAGGACGTGATGCTTTTTTGGAAAAACGGAAGCCAAATTTTGAAAAAAAGTGGTTACCATAGTCTAGATAGCACCCAAGGTAGTTTTGATACCGAAAAGTTAAATTTTAGAATTAGATAAAAGTACAAAAAGACAATGAAAATTATTTGTATCGGCAGAAATTACGCCAAGCATATTGAAGAATTAGCCAATGAAAAACCAGAGAATCCGGTGGTGTTTTTAAAGCCTGATTCCGCTATTTTAGCAAAAAAAATGCCTTTTTTTAGACCTCCTTTTTCGAATGATATTCACTATGAAGTAGAAGTATTAGTGAAAATCAATCGCGTAGGAAAACACATCGACGCTAAGTTTGCGCATAAATATTATTCAGAAATAGGTTTGGGAATCGACTTTACAGCTCGTGATGTTCAAAATGAGTGTAAAGAGAAAGGATTACCCTGGGAAAAGGCAAAGGCTTTTGATGGTAGTGCAGTAATTGGTGAATTTTATCCAAAGGGAAATTTTGATTTGAGTCAGTTGAAATTTCAATTACTCAAAAATGATGAAGTGGTTCAGGACGGCAATACAAATGCTATGCTTTGGAAAATTGATGAACTGATAAGTTATGTTTCTCAGTTTTTTACCTTAAAAAAAGGAGATGTTATTTTTACAGGAACTCCTGCGGGTGTTGGTAGGGTTGATGAAAATGATATTTTAATTGGTATGCTAGAAGAGAAAGAGGCATTTAATATTAAAGTAAAATAGTTTATTCTACATCAATATGGTATTTGCCTAAAAGGCCTATAAGCCCCGAATGAGAAAATCGCGCCTTAGTTAGTTTATTATTTTCAGGATCAATAGTATAATTCTTAGCCGTTCTAAAATCGGCTTTATCTAAGTTAGTCCGGTCAAAGACGGTGCCATTTAAGTCGCAGTGATCAAAGACGGCATTGCTTAGATCAGTCTGGGTAAAATCAGCTTCTTGAAGCTTACAGTTATTAAAAATTATTCCCTTTAATTTTAGTTGATAGAAGGTCGCAAAATTCAAATTACATGCTGTAAACTTGAGTGTAAGTAATAAGGCATCACAAGTGCTAAAGTCGATACCTAGTAATTTACAATTTACAAAAGAAACATCGTTTAGAACGGTATTGTCGAGCAAGGCCGTATTAAAATTACATTCGTTAAACTCACATTCTCTAAATGTTATCGTTGAAATACTATGCTGAGAAAAAGAACATTCAATGAATGTGCAAGCTTCGTATTCGTCACTTGCGAGTTTTTTTGTAGAAAAGTCTACACCCTTAAAAATGCTGTCTTCAATCAAATCGATAATTTGCCTTTATGTGATTTGTAAAACTAGTAATTCAATTTATGAATTAGCTTTGTTTATCAAAAAAAAGAGTCACTGATTTTTACAAAATCAGTGACTCAAATATGTTAATTAAAAATAAAGGTATTCCTTAATTTTTAATACTTTTTCTATTGTATAATGCTTCCCCAGCTTCATAGTATTTATCGCCCTTGGTCCAATATGGAGTCACAGGATCATTGGCTATCAATCGACAGGCCAATACATATGATCTAAAGAATTTATAGAGATAATCATAATCTAATGTTTCAGGATTATCAGTAACCTGGTGATAATACTTGTTGATTTCGGCATCAAAGGCTGTGAATCCTAAGCTATAGGTTGGTGCTGGAATTCCTTTAGCCGCAAAATGTACATTATCAGAACGATCAAATAACCCTTGTTCTGGAGCCGGATCATCAATAGCATTTAAGCCAAATTCTTTCGCAGCATCCACAATATGTTTAGCAACCGTAGTTCTATTCAACCCAATAATGGTCGCTATAGAAGTGTCATTGTATCCACCATTATCACTATTAAAACAATACACCATTTTATCCAATGGTAACACTGGGTGTTCAACATACCACTTACTTCCTAACAGTCCTTTTTCTTCACCTGTAAACAAGATGAACAAGGCTGATCGCTTTGTTGGGTATTTGGCAATATTTTCGGCAGCGCTAAGTACTGTTACAGTACCAACAGCATTATCACGAGCGCCATTGTAGATGGAATCATTTTCTGCGTTTGGTTTTCCTACGCCAACATGGTCATAATGTGCCGAGTAAATAACGAACTCATCTTTTAGTTTCGGGTCTGTACCTTCAACCATTCCCACTACATTCTTAGAGATTACAGGTATTTTCTCAATACCAGTAATTTGTACCTGGCTATCAATTTTTTTAGCCTTCGTCAATTCTTTGGCAATACTTCCATCAATATCTTGAGCCCACAAGTGCAGTGCTTCTTTACTTTCATTTGTATCGGCTAATCCCAGTTTTTCTGAACCAAAATTGTGTGACAATCGATCCCACATTTCACCGTTGACTGAAGTCAATTCAATTAAACCAATGGCTCCATTATCTTCGGCAAGTTTTAGTTTTGCTCTTCCACTTCCAAAGGCTGATCTAGCATCTTCTTTACCTTCTGAACCTGCTTTCACAACAACAATTTTACCTTTCACGTCATTTTTTTTAAAATCGGCTTCCGTTCCAAAATTAAGATAGACGGCTGCACCATTATAATCAATATTGTGACCTTTTAGAGGTAATACATTTTCAGATGAGAGTCCATTTAATTTGACACTTAATTGTTTTGCAGCAGTAGTTTTTTGGAGTTCTACATTTTGATAATAGCTACCATTGTTTGCGGGTTGTACGTTATAACGTCTGAACGTATTTGATAGGTATGCCGCGGCGATATCTATTTCAGGAGAGCCTGTTTCACGTCCTTTTAGTTCATCGGAGGCTAAAAAGTAAATGTGACCTTCGATATTACTTTTAGTAACCGTTGAAGTTGTTTTTTCAGCATCTGTTGTTTGTGCACATGCCACTAAAGCAGTAATGCATGCCATTGTAAATAGTGTAATTTTTTTCATTGTTTTAAAATATATGGAGGTTAAAGATAACTTAATTTTTGATTGCTTTAAAGTGTGCCCAATACTTTTCATGAATCGTTGTTTCAATGGAGGAAAAACCAGCGCTTTTTAACCAGCGTAACTGTTCATCTAAGTTGTCAGGTTTGTCAAATTCTGTATAATGATCCATTAACCATTGCCATTTTTCTCCGTCAGGAAACGTATTCAGCACAAATGTGTGCCATTTTTCTACTAATGAAGAATGCGCAGGATTATTTTTACTAATCATCAAATCTGAACACATAAAAACACCTTCTTTTTTTAACGCTTTATAAATTTTTTTAAAGATGCTTTTTTTATCTTCAGAATTGCAGTGGTGTAAACTAAACCCTGCAACAATTAAATTGTAGGTATTTGCTTTAAATGTAAACTCTTGAAAATACGATTTGACACAAGAAACAGCGCTATTTTTAAATCGTTTGGCGCATAAGTTGAGCATTTCTTGGGAGGCATCGAGTAAGGTATATTCAGCGTTGGGGAATGATTTGAGTAGGCTTGCTGTAACATTGCCGTTACCACAACCCACATCTAAAATGGTTTTCGGATTGAAACTATTCGGTAAACTCTTGGTAAAACAAGACATTAATTCAAGATAATACGGTACTACACCAATCATGTCATTGGTATAGTTTTTTGAAAACGCATCGAATTCATTGCTGATGCTATCCTGTATTTTCATGTTAACGATGTATACTTCAAATGTATTAATTATTCCAATAGATTTAATATTCCATTTGACGAAATTAGTAAATCAGCGTACAATGATTAAGGGTCAAACGTTGAAAATAACGTAAAAAAGATAATAATCTAAACCTTCTATTTGTTTAGTCACAGGCTTATGTCATTTCAAACGCTGACGAGAGGTATTAGATAGGTCTCTAGGGCACGGGACCAGACAATGTATGTATTTAAAGAATTTAATCGTTTCAATCAGTATTTAATTCATTATCAATTAGTTTCATTTGAGTTGTTAATTTGAAGTGCAATTAATATACCAATCACCACAAGGATGATTTCGCCAGTAGCATACAACAGGTATTTGCTTACTCTGTTTTCTTTTATCATGTTTTGACGGATTTTACGGAAGAATTTTATCATGGTTGTTTCTAGCTAAGTAGAGAATAAATTATTAGTAGCTTACCTTCTTTTTGCCAACGTATCCAACCATTTCCTACTGTGTTAAAATCGTCACCTAACAAGGCGACATACATCCACTCATTTTTAATTTTAAGTGGGCGTAAAAAATGATATGAGGTACCTATAACTCCAGAATTTTCAAAGGGCCGTGCATATACCTTGTATTTTGAAGGATCTGGATACTCTACACTATGAACACTTAATAAAAATTCTGGCCAATACAATAATTTACCAGCAGACCTATCTACGAAAGCAGTTTTTTTATTAGTTGTATTCACTACAACTTCCATAAAATCATGAGAAATCGATTCAACTTTAAAGTAGAGCATATCATAGTCTAACTTTAAGTGATCTGGTACCAGCCAAGGTGGTGCAGTAGCAATATCAAAACCTCCATATTCCCTTTGTTTAAAAGTGATGCTGTCAATTGGCATGTGCTCTTGTGCCGATTTTCCTGCGGTTATGTTTCCATAGAAATAGAGTGTTTTATTTTCATAAAAATTTGGTGTAAACATACCCAAGCCCATGTCAGTATCCGTTTGTGTTCCAATACCTGTATCAGTGAACATTGCTAATTGTTGAGGTTTTGATGGTCCCTCAGCAGGAGTAGTGGTTTTCTGTGGCTTAGGTTGTTCAATTTTTTGCTGTTCTTTATCGTGTTGACGTTTTTGATATTTCAGAGCGAAATACATAAAAGAAATTAAAACGATAACTGCTAGTAGGCCATTAATTTTTAGTATGAGTTTTCTTTCAGCCTTAGAGGCTAAAACCAATGCTAGGCAAAATCCAACTACCGCTCCAATAACACCATAACCAAGTACAATGGCGCCTCCTGCGAGCATTTGACCTTTCCCAGCTTCAACAAGTCCGGCATAAGCAATGCCTATAAAAAAGCAAGCGATGAATGCTAAAAGATAAAGCAATAGACTATATGGTTTTATCAGTTTTTTCACCAAAATATTTTTTAGTCTTTAATCACGCGAATTCCAACATGTTTACTAGCAATCATACGGTCATCATTGACGTCATAAAAATCATAGGCACTATAACCATATACGCCATTGTCATAATACTCAGCAATGTTTCCACCCAAGTCATAGACTTCAGCATCACCAACTTTGGTGGCTTTCTTTTTACCTACTTTTTTGTATAAAATAGTTTTAAGTTCTGATAATTTCTCATTGAGCATTGGTACTTCTGCCTTGGTAATGTCATAACCAGCCCAATAATTTAAAGTGAGTTCTTTTGCAGCAATTTTATGTGCTTGTTTATGGAGCTTAGCAGCCTCTTTACTATTGGGTAAACGATAGGTTTCACCTGTTTTTTCAGAGAGCCATTTCACATAGTCTTTGGCATCCTGCATTGTTACTTCAGCAGGATAATTATCAATGCCAGCATCATAGTTAAAACTCGATTTAAACGCTTTAAATTGAGCATTGGTCACTTCAAAACGTCCAATGGATGTTGAATCTTTTTTAATTAATAAGGTTTCAGGAATCAATACACCATTCTTCATTTCACCAAAGAAACCATCCACACTTTTAGCTTTTTGAATTTTTAATAATTCAGCTAAAGGGCTACTTTCTTTAAACGCTTCGTTTTCAGTGGGTGGTTTGTTAAATAAGTAGGTGTCAATCCATTTAATTTCCTCCTTCATTTTACGCAGTTGGTGTGTTATTTTCCCCAATCCATGTGGTTGCCCAGGAAACCAAAGAAATCGAACTGGTGTATTACCAGATTGTTGTAACCCTCTAAAATACTCCCACCCTTGGTCTCTTGGTACTGCACGATCTTCGCTACCGTGAAAAATGATGGTAGGTGTTTTTATTTTTTCAATTTCGAATAATGGCGATTTAATGATGTAGTTTTCGTTATAGAATTTGCCATTCATATCATCCCAAGGGGCACCACCAAAATAACCTTCATCAAAACTTACTCCAAAACGACACGTTCCGTAATCTGACGTCCAGTTCACATCTCCAGCGCCTGGAGCGGCTACTTTAAATAGGTTAGGATAACGTACAGTAAGCATGGTGGTAATGATGGCACCATTAGACCAGCCCATGGTTCCCATTTGGTTTTTATCTATTTTACCTTCTTGGTCTAAAACGTCAATCCCTTTTATAATATCTTCCATCTCTGGCTCGTAATAATTGCCTTTGATGCTTTCTACAAAAGACAAGCCGTGATTAGAAGATCCGTGATAATTTGGTTTTAGAATAAACATGCCTTTTTGAGAGAGCAGTTGTGGATAGGTACTCCAACGATCACTAAACAAATCTAAGTCGGCACTAGAAGGACCACCGTGAATGGATAGCATTAACGGATACCGTTTACCTTCAACGTAATTTTCTGGATAGATTAAAATACCCGTAACTTCTTCATCTTTATACCCTTTCCAAACCATAACTTCGGCTTTAGCTACTGTTTTCTTACTGAGACTCCTATTTAGTTTGACTAATTCTTCTTCATTGGAAAATTTATTTGCATTCAAATTTGCCACGTGAAATGTGGGTAATTTTGAAGCAGTAGAGTAGGTGTAGGCTACTTTTGTACCATCATCTGAAACGTTCATTAGTAAGGTGTGGTCATTTTTTTCACCCAAGTCAATGTTCGATTTCCGCCAAGAATCTCCAGTTTTCTTATAGTATGCCAATCGTAACGTTGCTTTATTCGCTAAGGTCACAATTACGTCATTTCCAACAACATCAAACCCACGGCTCATACCCAAATCCCATTTTAAATCTATTTTTTTATAGGTATGCGATGCCAATGTATAATAATACAACTCTTCAATTCCAGCCCCATTCCATTCAGGATCTGAAGCGTAGGTTGAACCAAAATAAAAACCCTTGTTATCAGAAGTGAACTGAATACTTCCCATTGGTTGACCGAGATTGGAGTTAATTTTTGTGAGCTCACCAGTTTCTAAATTCTTTAAATAATGAAACGGATCTTGTTGTGCGTCTGCGGCATAACTTCTGCTACGTTGCATGCTGTAAAATAGCCATTTACCATCTTTTGAAATTTGATAACCACTCAACGGTTTTTCATTGTTGGTCAATCGTTTGGTAGCTTTCTCTTTGATGTTATAAGCATACACATGATTGGGTGTCCAATGCAAAGAATCTTCTACAATAATTACATTGTCTTTTTCTTCTTCCAATTTTTGTTCGTACAGTGTTTTACCGTCATGTGATTGAAATAACAAGGTGTTTTCATCCAACCAATTTAGATTGGAAATACCATTTTTAAATTCTTTAACCTCTTTCGCTTCTCCACCATAAATACTTAAACTCCATAACTTATTGCCTTTATCTCTTGAGGATAAAAAATAAATATGTTCTCCATCTTTACTAAAAATCGGACTAAAATCAGAATCGTCGCCATTGGTAAGTTGAATGGTTCTGAAATCAGGGTCTTTTTTTAAATCCAATCGCGTTAAATAGATATCTGATATAAAACGATCTTTTTCTTTGACAGGTTTGCTTTTTGTCCAAACAACCATTTTATTATTTGGCGAAAAGGATACCGACCCCATAGACTCCCGATTGATAATATCTTCAGGAGTCCATTTACTTGGATCTTCTTTTTTAACTGTCTGTGCATTTGATGCAAAACACAGCAAACAAACGAGTAGGATGGAGGTTAAAAATGGATTTTTCATTTGGCATACTAATTTTTAGTTGATTTCGCGGGTGTAGAATAAGGTGGAGGTACCACTTTTTTAACACTTTTGGTTTTGAGCATTTCAAGTACTTCTTGAACAGCACGTTCTAACTGTGGATCTATACCTTTTGATAAGGATACAGCATCTTGCCGAACCGCAATATCTGGGGCTACACCTTCATTTTCGGCCACCCATTTGTTGTTAATTGGGTCAAAAACAGCATTGTCGGGAGCTGTTAATGCGCCTCCGTCAATCAATCGATAATGCACGGAAGACTTTACCAATCCTCCCCAAGTAGTGGCTCCAATTAATGGGCCCGCATTTTGTTGTCTAAATACCCATGGAAAGAAATCACCTCCAGAACCTGAAAGTTCGTTGATAAGTAATACTTTCGGACCTAATATACCGGCTGGGAGTCGCATAGCTTGTCCATTTGGCACCTCATTGGTCAGTCCGGCCCTTAGAGTTCTAGTCATGAGATCCACCATATAATCGTCTAATAATCCACCGCCATTGAATCGTTCATCAATCACAGCACCTTCTTTGTCTTGCTGTGCAAAGAAGTAACGATTGAATGATACAAAGCCCGCTCCACTTGTATTAGGTACCCAAACGTAGGCCAATCGACCATTGGAGAGCTTGTCAACCAATCTTCTGTTGTCTTCTACCCAAGCACGTTGACGCAATCCGTTTTCACTGCGTATTGGAGTTACTATTTCTTTCCATGCCCCTTTAAATTCAGGTTTGTCATTGATGTGTACCGTTGTTTGTTTATCTAAAGAACCATCTAATAATTCATAGGGGTTATCACTGGCAGTAAGCGGATTGCCATTGATACCAACTAGGTAATTACCTTCTTTAATTTTTAATCCCGGTTGGTCTAACGGACTACTCAATCCAGGATTCCAACTTTCTGTAGTATAAATACGTTGTATTTGCCATCTATTATTTTTCGCTACTAAATTAGCACCTAGTAAACCCACTTTAGAGTGATTTGTTTCAGGATAATCACCACCAAAAACAAAACTATGGCCAACAGATAATTCACCGTTTACTTGGTCTAAAACATAGGTTAAATCTGCTCTGTGTTTAATAAAGGGAACTAATGGAGCGTAACGTTTGTACACTTCATTCCAATCACGACCATGCATATTCGGGTCGTAAAAATAATCGCGCTCATAACGCCATGCCTCTTCAAACATCTGTTTCCATTCAGCAGATTTATCTAAATTCATTTGAAGATCAATTTTTAAAGGTTTCCCATCTTTCCCACTAGGACCTCCAGTATCCATTACTTGCCAATTTCCATTTACCTGAGCGAGCATTTTTTTACCATCGGCCGAAACTGATAGTTGACTTGCCCCACTAATAAATTCTTTAGCTTCGTTGTCTTCTAACTTGTATTTTTGAACGGTTAAACCTCGGCTATTTGGAATGCGTTCCATAATAAAAACAAAACCTTTAGGTCCGCTAAGTAAATAAGAATAGTTCCGCGCGGGAACATTTAAAGCTAAGGTGCGTCTTTCAATGTTATCAAAATCTATTTTTATAGCTGGTTCTTCTTTCTTTGTATCGGCTTTCTTTTTGCTATCCTTTTTAGCATCTTTTTTTGAATCGTCCTCTTTAGAATCATCTTTTTTAGGTGCTTCTTCTTCATCACTTTTAGGTTTGAACGGTGATGCGTCATTATTTTGTAAATTGATAACATAGGCAGCATATTCAGGGTTCGACGTCATGGCACTGGTATTTGCCCAACCAGAACCTAAAGCAACATCTGTACTTGCTAAAAAATAAAGGTGTTTTCTGTCGGCATCCCAAGATGGAGAAAATGAATCGGCAAAAGGGTTTGTAATGCTTTGCGTTTTATCGGAGTCTAATGACCACAGCATGATTTGTCTAAAGCTATTAGAACCTGATTTAGCATAAGCCAACCATTTAGAGTCTGGCGACCAAGTTAACCCCAAGTTACCCCGTTCGAGATTATTACCACCAACGCCTATAGTTTTAATCGTACCAGAAGCAAGGTCTACCAATCGAATACGCACATCATCATCGGTAAATGCAATGTATTTACCGTCTGGAGACCAGGTTGGTTCCCATCCTAATTTAGATTCACCTATGGAAATACTACGTGGTGATGACATGCCATTTTGATTCGCAATCAATAGTTCATAGCCAGTACCACTTTTATCTGAAAACCAAGCAACTTCTTTTCCTTTAGGCGACCAAATAGGTGTTCTATCGGCCACACCAGAACTTTGTGTCAGATTTCTAGCGTCTCCATTTTCAATAGGAACCGTAAAAATTTCACCTCTCGAATCGAGGATAGCGCGTTTTCCAGTAGGTGATAAAGAAGAGGAACTTGTACTCTGAGACACATTTTCCCAGGTAGTCGCTGCCCATGGAAAATCACCAATCACATTTATCGTAAGTTGTTTTGTTTCGTTCGTATTGAGATCAAGAGTGTGTAAATAACCATCACGTTCAAATACTAAGGTATTTTCATGGCCTGAAAGCGATTTGATGTCTGAGCCTTTATACTCGGTTACTTGTTTTAATTCGGTTGTTTTTATATTGTAAGACCAAATATTGGCAACAAAATCCCGATCAGATAAGAAATAGATCGAATCATCCATCCAAATGGGTTTGATATCTGTCGTTTTTTCATTCGGTAATAAGGTTTCTTGGGAGTTTGTAAGATCTAGTATCACCAAAGGTGTGTTTTGACCACCTCTATAGGCGCGCCATTCTTGATCCCAACGACTCATTCTATCAATGGCCATGAGTTTACCATCTTTTGAATAAGAACCGCTTGTACTCCATTGCGAAGTTACCAATGTTGAAGGTCCTCCTTTTACAGGAACGGTCCACAGTCTATCAAAACTACTCGGTGCCGCATCTCTATTTGATGCGTATAAAACATGTTTTCCATCATTGGTCCAACCACTAACCTGAGCTCCACTAGGGTGCCAAGTTAGTCTTGTAGCTTCGCCGCCCTCAACCGAAACAACATAGACGGCATTGGATCCAAATCGATTGGATGTAAAGGCAATCCATTTTCCATCGGGCGAAAAATAAGGGTTCTGCTCTACAGCAGCAGTACTTGTTAATCTTTTTAGGTTTGTGCCATTAGTATTGGCAATCCAAACATCACTTCCATAACAAAAAGTGATTTGTGAATTATGAATATCTGGTTGACGTAAAAGTCTGGTGCCTTGTGCAAAAATTGAAAGGCTAAAAAAGAGGATGAAAATTCGTAGTAAATGCTTCATGATGGTAGTGGTTGGTTATTTTTAAATTTTATGATTATGGTTAGTCTCTTACTAGTTGGTGTTTAGGGTTTAAGTGATTTTTTACTAAGTTGAAATGATCATATAGCTTCCTGTAATTAGTAGTAATAATAAAAGTCCAATAGCGAGAAAACGCAAGGCCTGATTTACATAGGAAAACTTAATAGATGCAATTTTTGAAATGATATAAATTTGTTGACCCAATTGGTCAAAGAGCAGGTCTTCGTCACAGCTGATTCTATGAAATGTTTTTGCAAATTCTTTTACGTTGCCAAATTTGGAAATTACATCTCCAAAAAAGAATATATTTTTTTCATATTTGGCTTCAATCCTTGGCATAAAGCAACGAACACTAAAATAAATGGAAGTAGCCGTACATATAAACCAGAGCGCTAATAAAATATATAGGAAAGGTTTTGTTGCGGCCGTTGACAAAATGATGGCAAGATAATTATAAGAAAAGTTGAGTAAAATTCCATAAAAAGATAAAATCAAACCTGCTTTGATTTCAGAAGATTTAATCAGTCCAGACACATAATTAATACTCCCCCAATAATGATCTATTAAATCGTCAGTATGTTTGTTTTTTTGAGAATTAGGTTGCGATGCTTCTTTTGGTGACATATAGGGTATAACTTGATAATGGTAATTTTTTATTTATTCTAAAACTTCATAAACGGTAACAGCATTTTCTTTATTTTTCAATTGAATATCACCAATTTTTTCACATTTAAATGCTTCTTTTACTTGGTTGTAGCACGATTCAGAAATTAGAATTTGATTTTCTTTTGCTGCATCTTGAAATCGGGCTGCTGTATTCACAGTATCTCCAATAACGGTATAATCCAGTCGCTTTAAACTAACAGAACCAATATTTCCAGAAATCATTTCACCACTTTTTATACCGATAGATATCTTTGGTATAAAACCTTCTGAGTTTTCAGTTTTTGCTAGATTCTTTATTTTATTACGGATGGCTATTGCGGCATCAATTGCACGGTCTAAATGGTATTCTCCTTTAAAAACGGCCATAATAGCGTCGCCAATAAATTTATCGATCATACCTTTTTGTTCCATAATCTCTATCACCATTTCATCAAAATAGGAGTTAATCATGCTTACAACGGTGTCTGCAGGCGCCGTTTCACTTATTTTAGTAAATCCACATAAATCGATGAACATCACGGTTGCCTCAATCGTTTCATTTGACATAATAGTCGACTCATACTCACGGCTACCCATAAAATTAAGCACATTTTCATCAACATACATTTTCAGAATGTTATTTTCTTTGATAGCTTGGAGCGTTTCTTTGATATGTTTTGCATGTTTTAAGGTTTTTTCCATGGTTAATGTCAAATCCTCAAAATTAATAGGCTTGGTAATAAAATCGAATGCACCACGGTTCATGGCGACACGGATATTGTCCATGTCTCCATAGGCTGAGACAATAACCGATTTAATTAACGGACTCGATTCACTCAATTTAGTTAATAAAGTCAACCCATCCATTTCTGGCATGTTAATATCACTCAAAACAATGTCAGTATCGGGATCGATAATCAATTTTTCGAGGGCATCTTTTCCATTGATGGCAAATAGAAATTCATATTCTTTTTGCCGAATCTGTTTGCGGAATTTTTGTTTAATCAGTGTTTCTAAATCCGGTTCATCGTCAACTACAAGTATTTTTGCCATTAGTGATTATTTATTAGTTTATCTTTTAACAATTTGAAATCTACTGGTTTAGTTAAAAAGTCATCTGCCCCTAAGCGTTTGGCCGTATTAAAATTCTCCTCATCACCATAAGCAGTGATCATCATAACTACTGGAGGTGGTGCTACGTACTCTTTTTTGATGGTTTCTAGCAAGTCAAGACCACTCATTCCTGGCATATTGATATCTGATAATATCAATACGGCCTCTTGTTTCATACTGTCTAAAATTTTTAGGGCTTCTTCGCCAGAAAAGGCAAAGACGAAAGAGAGTTCTTCTTTGCGAATTTCTTTTCTAAAACGTTGCAGAAACAGGTCCTTTACATCTGTTTCATCGTCAACTACTAATATTTTCATAACTTAAAGGGGTTTTTATATTTGTTATTTTTTTATTTTGGAATGCTAATGGTAAAGGTTGTTCCTTCACCTTCCTTACTTTCTACTGATAGTTCACCTCCGTGTGATTTTACAATATCATAACTCATTGACAATCCCAAACCGGTACCTTGCCCTGATGGCTTCGTTGTGAAAAATGGTTGAAAAATTTTATCCACTATTTCCTTGGGAATACCAGAGCCGTTATCTCTTATTTTAATAAGAACCGTATCACCTTTTTGTTCGGTACTTATCCAAATGGTAGGATCTTTCACCGTTTTCTCAGGTGTTTTGGAGTTGGGCGAGATCGCATGTAGTGCATTGGTAATTAAATTCAATATTACCCTGCCCATATCTTGTCCCGCTACATTAATTAATCCAATAGACTCATCAAAATCTGTATTTAAAGTAGCATTAAAGCTTTTGTCTTTTGCCCGAAGTCCGTGATAAGCCAAACGCAAATATTCGTCGGCTATCGCATTGATATTTGTAGGCTCTTTTTCTCCGCTGGTGTTACGACTGTGTTTTAACATCCCTTTTACAATAGAATCTGCACGCCGACCATGGTGGGTTATTTTTTTCTGATTTTCTTTGATGTCATTTGAAATCTCAATAACTTCTTCTTGGTTACCAGCCTTTAGTTCTTCTTGCATTTCATCTATTAGTTCGATGTTCACGTCCGAAAAATTATTGACAAAGTTCAAGGGGTTTTGAATTTCATGTGCTATACCGGCTGTGAGCTCACCCAAACTTGCCATTTTTTCAGATTGGATTAATTGCGACTGTGTAGCTTTTAGATCTTCAATAGAAGCCTCCAGTTCATTGGTTCTTTCTTTAACCTTCTCTTCTAAATGTTTATTTTCTTGGGTTAATTTCCGCGCTCTAAATAGAATATAAACCCTTAAAATACTGGCGATTACGAGTCCAAAAAGCACATAAGCCCACCAGGTTTGCCACCAAGGCGGACTAATACGAAATGTCAATACATCTGGTGTTGACCATTGCTTATTAAAACTCCTGGAAGCCACTTTAAAAGTATATTGACCGGGCTTTAAATTATAGTAGTTTTTTGTTTTTGTTTGTGAACCAGCATAGGTCCAATCTTCATCTTCACCATCCAATACAAACCGATAGGTCAATTGTCCTCTATTGAATGCATCACCACCCGAATAACTGAAACTTAAACTATTTTGGTCAAAGGGTAATACCAAACCTTTTGGAATGGTGTAGGGTTTTTTAATAGAATCCCATCGAATATTTTTGGAGTTGGTAAGAACTGTTGCACTATTATTTAAGGAATCCATTCCGTTTTTATCATAAAACCCTGGATTTTCATCCATTACGAACATATTATTAATATGAACCGAACTTAAAGTGCTATCGATTTTGGGTTCCGTATTCATAACTAGAAGATGGTAGTCATTTGAAAGATTTACAACCCCAGCCCAAAACTGTCCATTTTTAAGAAATCTACTAGACCCTGAGAGATAATCATTTGACTTAAATCCAAAGCCCTCATTAAAGTTATAAAACCCCTTGTTGGTATTTTTTGAAGTTAATTTATCCATAGGGATAAGACCATTTACACTAGCCCCATACATGGTGTTTCCTCGCTCAACGAGATCATACATTTCTGAAGGAATCAATCCGTTTTCTTCTTTTAAATTGGTAAGCGTGTTTTGTTCTAAATTTAGAATAGCAATACCGTTGAGGGTTGTCAGCCATAATTCACCTTCCTCAGAGAAAGAAACGACACCTGCATTATTATCACAAAGGCCTTCTTGAGTATTTACATAGCGAATGGTATTGTTCTTTATACTAACCTTTGCTAAACCATAATCCTGTGTAGGAAGCCAAAGAATATCATTGCCATCGTAAACAATAGTAACCCCAAACCTCGTTTTTAAAATATTCGGGTCCGTCTTAACAATTAATTTTTTTAAGCTATTATTTTGAATATCATATACATACAAACCTTCTTGGGTATATAACGAAAAGGTATGATCATTTAATGCTGCAAACCCTGAAACGCCCAATACTACATTGGCATTACTAGCATATTGAGTCATTTTATGTTGCTGTCTGTCATAAATTGAAAAACCAGCTCCGTTATCCCAAAAGTACCTGTCTTTTGAAATCTCTTTAATATAATTAACGCTATTAGTCCCTACGAAATGTAATTGTTCATAGGATAACGATTTTATGATATTATTCTGAGGGTCAATAATATTAATACCACGATCTGTACCCAACCAGAGTTCTCCCCTGGAATCTTCTTCTATTTCCCAAACTTGGTCGCCTATTAAGCCTTTAGAAGTGTCAAAATATTCAGTATTCAACGTATGCTCATTGGCAATTACCACGCCTTTATCTACTGTGCCAATCCATAGCGAGCCATCGTTCCTTTTTAAGATGCTACCTCTTACGTTGGTCATCATGCTGCCATTTGTAACAATGCTTTTGGACTTTTGCTTATCTTTACTTAGTATATAAACTCCATTATTTCCCGCGATCCAAATATTACCTTTAGTATCTTCCTCTAATCGAGTTCCATTGAGGTTATACCCATTTTCCTTAGTAAGTGTTTTTATTTTTTTCTGTTTTAATGATATGCTTTGTACTTGTCCGGCTGGGCTACAAAACCAAATAGATCCAGAGGAATCCTCTTTAATATCTGTTATAAAGCCTAAATTAAAATGGGGTTCACTAGGGATAGTTTTTAGCGTTTGTCTTTCCTTGTCAATCATACCAATACTATTCGCAAGACCAAGCCAAATATGGTTTTGGCTATCTTCAAAAAGAGTTACAGGTAAATTACTACTTTTATTGGTGAGTTTTTGCAAATTTTTGAATGCGGTATCTATTGTATAAATCACATCTCTAAATGAGGCAAGGTACATGAGACCATTCTGATCATAAAGAATATCAACTAAGGCAAGTGGTCCAGTAGAAACCTCAATTGAATATTCTATATTGTTTTTAAAATCCAACACAAATAAACCATTTTGATAGGTAGCTAACCAAAGCCTACCTTGGTTATCAAAAGTCATATCAAAAACATTGAAATAGTCATAGTTAAAGGTGTTTTCTCCATCATAAAGGCTAATTGATTGCGGTCCTGCTATCCAGATAGAACCATCTTTATTTTCAATAAATGATTTAATGTCATTATTTTTTAAGCCTTCATTTGTTGAAAGTTGCATGAGATTGACATTAGATCCATCATAAATACCGAGCGCTTTCATTTTCGTGACGGTAGGTTTTTTTAATGTTGATTTTTTGATTGTAAAAGGAACGGAATCAAAAGTTAATTTTTCAGAAGGGAGCTTGTCCCAATCCAACTCATATGCTTCCATTGGAGTTTCCAGTGGTTTGAATTGGTTCAATTCAAACGGTTTGCTAGGTAAGGCATCAACATTTAAGGGGTAGCTAATAGGAGTAGTCAGCGTATCTGAGGTGATGGTTTCCCATTCAAAAGAGATGGGGTCTGTAAATTTTAACGGAATCGTTACAGGCGTTTGATAATCGCCAACAGTGGTTTCAGTTTCAGACGTACTTGTTTTAGTACAAGAAACTAGAAAAAGGCTACATAATAGGCCTGTAAGGAATAGTTGATGTTTCATTAAATGGTTGGTTTTCATTCTAATTAGTTGTCGGCTATGAATTTAAGCAATTTTATTATAAATGTGGTCCCTTCGCCTTCTTTCGTTTCCGCTTTCAGTTCACCACCATGCGCAACGACTATATCATAACTCATACTCAAGCCCAATCCAGTACCTTGACCCGTGGGTTTGGTGGTGAAAAAGGGCTGATAAATTTTGTCAAGTATGTGTTTTGGGATGCCATTACCGTTGTCTTTTACAGAGATAATAACTTGATCATTTAGTTGTTTTGTTGAAACAGAAACCGTTGGTTCATAATTTGTGATGCCCGATTTCTTTTTTTCATCAACTGCATAAAAGGCATTGGTGATTAAATTTAGGATGACGCGACCTATATCTTGTGGAATTACAGCGATGTTACCTATATTGTCATCATAGTCTGTTGCTAAGGTAGCGTTAAATTTTTTGTCTTTTGCACGCAAACCGTGATAGGCCAGACGAAAGTATTCATCTGCTAATTTATTAATGTCTGTCAGTTCTTTTTGTGCGTTGCTGCTACGGCTGTGTTGTAACATTCCTTTTACAATGGCATCCGCACGTTTACCGTGATGATTTATTTTTTCAAGGTTTTGCTTGATGTCTTTGGCAATGAATTTTGCTTCTTCTAAATCCCCTTTATCAATTTCCTCGTTCATCTCGTCAATCAATTCATTACTCACTTCTGAGAAATTATTGACAAAGTTTAACGGGTTTTGTATCTCATGGGCGATACCCGCGGTTAATTCACCCAAACTCGCCATTTTCTCCGATTGAATCAATTGCGATTGTGTGGTTTTTAATTCAGATAGCGCAGCTTCAGCACGTCTTTTTGCTTTTTGAAGTTTAACAAGATCTTCTTCAGCTTTTCGTTTTAATGACTCAGCATTTTGAAGGTCTAAGAATCTGGTATACGTTTGTTCGAAAACATTAGTGAAACGTTTAAAAAGTTCGTGTGCTTCAGGAACTTTTTCATAAGTGATAAACAGAAGATACCCGTTGTTAAACTTACATAAATGATTAATTTGATAGGTAGGATGTGGAATTCCTTTTGATTTGAGTTCATCAAAAATAGTATCCAAACCTGGTAATGATTTTAAATAATTGTAATGGCTTTCAATAGCTTTGCCATCCAGTTCTTGTAATAAAAAAACGTCATCACTTTTAAAGAAATTATACATTTCAATAAAAGAAGCTTCCTTTTCAAATAGTAGCTTAAAAGGTTTTTGAATTTGACCTTCGCTACTCATCCATGACGAGCTTGATTTTTTGTCTTTAGATAAAATATTAAAGCCACAACTCCAAGAAGGGATGCCTAATCTTTGTATTTCATGAAATAGGGTATTGGCTGCTTCCGGTAGTTCATCACTATGCTGCATAGCCATCGTACGTGAGCGCACTTTTTCTAAAGCCATTTCTATCTGTGCTTCTCTAGCTTGTGCTTCTGCTTTTTGCAAATCCTCAAAGCGTTTATAGGCCAAATCAAAAGCAGCTCCCATTTTGGTAAGAATGCTTTTCATTTCATCAGTAGGAGGATTTAATAGATCGATTACTAACTTGCCGCTATTCAGTTTTTTTACAGCATGATGTAATTGCTTTAATTTTGTGGTTTCCGTATATTCTTCAACTTCATCGGCAATTGCCTCTTTATTATTTTCCCGTAACCAAGCAATAATTCTCTTAAAGTCTTTCGCTTCTTGTAACTCTAAAAAGTAGTCATCTGGATTTTCCCAAACGCGTTTTACATATAAATACGGATCTTTTTTCTTGAGTTTAAAGGTAATGTCGAAGGGAATTTGATAGCCATTGTTGTTTTTTTCTAAGGTAGAGAGATCCCACATTCGCACTTGATCATCGCCTTCTTTTAAAAAGATTGTGGCGGCAACCACATCTGGAATATCTAGAGACATCACTTCGTCTTTCAGTTTAGCCACCACTTCCATAATCTCTTCAGATTTGTGCATGGCCAATGCTTTTGCTCTAACACGTTCTACAGCAAGATTAATTTGAGCTTCGCGTGTTTGTGCTTCTGCTTTCTCCAAGTCTAAAAAACGTGTATAAGTCTGGTTGAATACTTTCGCAAAGCGTTGAAAGATTTCGTGAGCATCAGGTACACGTTCATAGGTGATAAACAATAAAAAACCATTGGTAAATTTTGCTAGATGATTCACCTGAAATGTTGGTAACGATATATCTGCCTCCCTTAATTGTTGGAATGTTTCTTTAAGATCTGGAAGACTTTGCATAAAGTCATAATGGGCTACTAAATCTTCTCCTCCCAGTTCATGTACAAAAAATGGTTCGTAATTAAGTAGTGCCTTGTGCCAAAATCTCAGGCTCTTGTGCTTTGTAAAAGGTAGCACAAATGGTGCCTGTATTTCACCTTCACTGCTCATAAAGCAGGTACTTGATTTTTTATCTTCTGAAAGAATATTATAACCGCAGCTCCAGGCTGGAATTCCTAAATTCTGAATTTCCTTGAATAACACGTTAGCAGCTTCGGGTAACTCTTCACTATGTTGCATCGCCATGGTACGCGAACGTACTTTTTCTAGAGCCATTTCAATTTGTGCTTCTTTAGCTTGTGCTTCCGCTTTTTGAAGATCTAGGAAGCGGGTATAGGCTTGCTCGAATACTTTTGAAAATCGTTTAAAAATCACTACTTCTTCGTCCGAAAATTCTGAAAGATTATATCGTTGAAAAATTAAAATAGAGTTTTTAAAGAGTACTGAAGCTCTTGTTAATCCTGGAGAATCATAGATGAATTTTTGTCTTTCCTTACTAGCTTTTCGAAAATCGGAATTTTTAAATAATAGTCTGATAAATTTATTTTTATCAGTTTTAGAATATTGTTCAGTAAAAAAATCAACACCTTTTTTCCAAGCGCTATGGAAATTTTTTCTTATTGGATGATCAAAATAGGGGACATGAAAACGTTCTAAATAATCTTGTCCCTTCATACCAAACCAAACCTTGACATTATTTTCGGGATTGTCAAAATCTGTTAGAATTTGCGTGCCATGAACTTCAACGCCTAATCCGATTAATTCCTCGTCTAGAAGTAGCACCACTTGAGCTAATTCTTCACTTTTATACATACCAATACTTCGCGACCGAACGCGTTCTAAGGCTGTTTCAATCTGTGCTTCTCTGGCTTGTGCTTCTGCTTTTTGAAGGTCAAGGAAGCGGATATACGCCTGCTCGAATACTTTTGCAAACCGATTGAAAACAACTTCATTTTCATAGTTTTCAGTAGTAATGACTAACATGTATCCATATTTAAAATAGGCTGCATGCCATTTTTGCCATTTTGGAAATGCTTCATTTTGATCTAATATTCCTTGAAATATGGGCTGAACATCAGGAACGGTGAGCATATATTTATAATGTTCTTTTAACTCCTTGCCACCTTTTTCAATTGAAATAAATTCAAGATTTTTCTTCCAGCCTTGATACATTTTTTTATGTGCTGGATCTACTGTGTTTGGAATTTTTAGATGTGGCATGATACCCTTTTCATTGGCAAACCAGAATTCATCAGTACCCGAATCCTCTTTGCAGAAACCAAATCCAGTACCCCAAAGTTCACCACCTAAACTTTTTAGTTGTTGAAAGAGAACAAAAGCAACATCGCCAATTTCTTTACTATTGTGCATGGCCATCGAACGGCTTCTTACTCTTTCTAATGCCATTTCAATTTGTGCTTCCTTCGCTTGAGCTTCGGCTTTTTTAAGGTCTAAGAAACGTGTGTAGGTTTGCTCAAAAACTTTAGCGAAACGTTTAAACACCTCATGTGATTCTGGAACATGCTCTTTGGTTATAAACAATAAATAACCATATTTAAAATAGGCTACATGATCTATTTGAAAGTTTGGGAACCCTTTATTTGTTTTTTTTAGTGTTTTTAATACATCGCCTATTACTGGAAGTGTGCTCATATATTCGTAATGATCTATACAGGCTTTACCTGAAAATTCCTGAATAAAAAATGATTCACCTTTATGACCTTTTTGGTAATATTTTTTAAAGATTCCTTTGTGTGGAACGGTATATGTTGGTAGCACACCTGCTTCATTTCCAAACCATTCGGTGGATGCTTTATCTCCATAAATATTAAATGCACAGCCCCAAGTTTTTATGCCCAAAGCTCTAATTTGTTCATCTAACAAGAAAGAGGTTTCTTGCAATTCGTTACTATGTTGCATGGCCATAGTACGACTTCGTACTTTTTCTAATGCCAATTCAATTTGGGTTTCGCGCGCTTGAGCTTCTGAATTTTGAAGATCCTCAAAACGCATATATGCTAAATCAAATACAGAGGCAAAACGCACTAAAATATCAATGGATGCTTTTGGAGGTTTATCTACCTTTCCTGCCAGACTAAAACCAATTTCACCATGTGTAGTGCGCGCAATGATAAACGTAAGCCCGCCAATATGAAGGATGTCTTCTTCAGTAGGAGCATGTGGGTCTACTTGCTGATACTTTCCATAGGTATTCATTTTGTCAATATACTTCCAAGCTTCTTTACCATTAAGTGCCAATACAAAATAGGGACTGTTACCTTTTTCCCATTTGTGTAAACTCTTTATCTCTTCGTGAACGAATTTTGGAACGGTAATCACCATCCCGAGGCGACCACCATCTTCAGCTGTCATGGACATTTCATAGTTGTCTTTAGTCCATTTCATGTGCCAGAAATAATCGGCTTCATGGCCTAGCGAGAGAAACTCATTACGCATGGTTACTACAATATCAAATAAATCAGATGATTCTTGCAAAGCCGTAACACGCGAACGAATACGTTCTAAAGCGCCTTCAATTTCTAATGCTCTATTTTTTTCTTCTAACTCAAATGTTCTTCGTTTTATGGCTTCACGAAGTTCTTGATTTTCTAAATTTACTTTATCAAAACCAATGGTTTCTCCATTATCTGTTTTAGAATCTGTAGTAGAAAAATGCTGATAGATAAATTTCCAATCTTTTTCTTTTTTTTGCATTACAGATGAAAACCGAAACCGACCATAATAAGCCCAATCTTTACCGTTTAAAAACCACGCATCAAAAGCATGGGTTATAAAAACGAGTTTATCAAATAGCTCTATTGTTTTGATTTCGTTTCTTAAATCTGTCTTACCAGCTAGTTGCTCCGCTGTTTTCTTGAAGAATTTGGTTGTTGCTTTTCGCGTTAAAAATTCTTCATTATTAGTAGACCCAATGAAGTGATACGCATCATCAAAATAAGAATCGTAAGTGGTAACATCACCATTTAAATAGCTATCTAACCATATGTTATAGTTATTTAGGATGTCTTTTTCTAATGTTTTGGTGAGTTGCATAGCTTAATTATTTATAGGAAGATAGATGGTAAATTCCGTTCCTTCGTTCTCTTTGGTATTCACTTTGATGTCTCCGCCATGTGATTTTACAATATCATAGCTTAACGAAAGCCCTAATCCTGTTCCTTGTCCTGTTGGTTTGGTGGTGAAAAAGGGTTGAAATATTTTATCAATAATGTGTTTTGGTATGCCTTTGCCGTTGTCATTTACACGAATAGCTATCTGGTCTTTTATTTTCTTAGTTTCAACTGTTACGTTAGGTTCGTAACCAGAGCGGTCTAATTTTTTCTTTTCATTGCAAGCATAAAATGCGTTGGTAATTAAATTTAAAACAACCCGCCCAATATCTTGTGGTACAATGTTGATGGTTTTAAGAGTAGAGTCAAAATCAGTTTCTAATGTGGCGTTAAACGCTTTGTCTTTGGCACGTAATCCATGATAAGCAAGGCGCAAATATTCATCAACCAATACATTAATATCCGTATCTTCTTTCGCACCAGAATTACTGCGGCTGTGTTGTAACATACCTTTTACAATACCATCTGCACGTTTTCCATGATGGGTAATTTTTTCAAGGTTATTGATGACATCATTGGCAATTTCTTTTACATCCTCTAAATTACCATTATCCAATTCTTCTTGCATTTCCTCGAGTAATTCTTTACTGACTTCAGAAAAATTATTGACAAAGTTTAGTGGATTTTGAATTTCGTGGGCGATACCCGCCGTTAGTTCACCCAAACTTGCCATTTTTTCTGATTGAATGAGTTGTGCTTGGGTAGCTTTAAGATTGTCTAAAGACTGTTGTAATGCATTATTAGAGTCCTCAATAGCTTTTCTTTTTTGTTCTAATTCTTCTATGGTTTCTTCCAATAAAATTGCTGTGGTACGCTTAACTTTCTCCGTACGTTCCAATTTAAATTCTGAAATAGTCAGTGCTTTGTCGGCAGCTTTTATTTCTTTTAGAAGTGCTGTTTTTTCTTCCGCGTTCAGCTGGTTAGATTCTTGGATAAAATTGAAAATGGTTTGTAAGTTTTGATTCATACTTTTTCTTTGAGAGCCACAATACAACAGGTATTGTTGTGAAATTCGTGTTTTCCAGTTTTGGATTTACCAAATTCGCCATAGGTAAAAAAACCAACCATAGGCGCATTCCAAACCTGCTGAACTTGTTCTATTTCTTCACTCATTAAAATCCCAAAGGATAAATGCCTACTGATACAAGAAAACATGATTAAGGCATCGGCCTCTTCTTGTATTTCGGTTTTTAAATCATTGCATTCTTCAACTACTTTTTCGATAACGTCAAAATCGGGTGGAAGTGAAAATTTCACTTTGCAGCCTTGTGGCACATGGCCAGCACAGATGAGCGACCTATCTTCTCTGTTGGCAAACATGGCCGTACGCATTACAGGAGGCATATTTTCACGTTCCATTTGTAGTGGGTAATACGCACCGATTTGGGTTACTATTTCCTTACCAGAATCAAAATCATAATCCACTCCAAGGTATTTTAGGATCATATCTAACGCGGGCTTATCGTCAATGGTGTACACAATATTCCCTTCACTTTTTGTAATGGTTTTTGTGGTGCCTATTGCTTTCCATCCACAGGTGGCAATGCCATTAATATCAATTTTATCCTGATCTATTATTAGGGCTAAGAGTCCTTTATCACTCTTTGTATGATTAGAGAAAACCATGGGGCCTTCTAATGCGAGATCATCACCAGCCATACCACCAAAAATAGTTACATCGTCTTCAAAACCTTGGGTTATACCTTCAATGATATTTTCACCATCTTGGGATAGCCAACCTGAAACAATTATAAAGGCGGGGTTGTTAAAGGAGTTTTTTCCTTCGATGCCCATTTGAACTGCATTTTCAAAAGTGGATTTTTCTCCAGTTTCCAAAAACTGTAATTTGAAATGTGCTGGTTTCATATCGAGTAACATGATAACGATACTTCCATCTTCAATCTCGCCATCGATAAACTCTCCAGAAGTGGTAGCTCCAAATACGGCAATTCCATTTTCATCCAATATATTTCGAATCGCTTTCCAGTCTTGTTTTATCGAGAGAAAAACAATCGCTAAAGTCGGATTAAAACCATCGCCGATAGCTTCTTTAATTTCATTGGCTATGGTTTCTGTTGAATTGCCTTTAATTGTTTTAGAAATCATTAATCAGAATAGCTTTAATCGTTTGCTGTAACACCAATAAGTACGTTTACACCGCCAGTAGCGAAGTTGGATAAGTCGTCAACGGTTGCTTGTCCTTCTGGAGAGCTCATGGTTTCTTCCATTTCTTCAATGCTGGTAAAATACAATTCTGCCATACGATAATAATCAGCTTTTTGCCCATCTGGTGTTCCAAGAAATTTAGTCAATTCCAATTTGGCTATTCCTTCCATCGTTGCAACGAGTGGTAAATGATTCTCTTTGTAATACGTTTCAAATGCTGCAGCATCCGTTGGGTGTCCGTATAAAACAGTTAATTTTTGCATGTTTATTCGTGTTTAATTATTTTTCTTTTAGTGCTACGCAACAGGTAGTCAAGTTGTGCATTTCGAGATTTCCACCCGTAGCTCTTGCTAATTCTGCGTTACTAAACATCCCAGCCATAGGGACGTTCCAAACATTTTTTAAGCCTTCCAGTTCATCTGTCATCATTGGTCCGAAAGCAAGTATTCTTCCTGCACAACTAAAAACAACTACTGCATCTGCCTCGGGCATTTCGGTATCTTTTAATTGTTGCACACTTTTAATTACTTTTTCCATCACATCCCAATCTGGAGGTAATGAAAAACGAACTTTTGAGCCTTGTGGTAAGGTTCCACTTGTGTAAAAGGAATGGTCTGACCAATCTACAACCAAAGCTGGCCGCATGACAGGATCTCCTTTAACTCGTTGTAATTGTAAAGGGAAATTGGCAGCGAGTTCTAAGAGTACATCTTTATTGTCAGGAGTAATATTTTGGAGTCCTCCATATTTTACAGTAATGTCTAATGCAGGTATATTGTCTATTGTATAGACATGATTGCCTTCACTTTTAGTGACAATTTTTTCAGTACCTACGGGTTTCCAACCACAAGTAGCAACTCCTTTTATGGCCACTTTTTCTTCATCAATAACAAGACATATCAAGCCATTGTTACTGATGTTGCCATTGGTAAAAACAAAAGTTTCGCTAAAGGAATAGTCGTCACCCGCACTTCCGCCAAACGCATTTACATCTTTGCCAATAATTTCTTCAAAACCTCTTAAAATTTCTTCTCCATCAGCAGCAGGATTGCTGTTTGCAATTAAAAAAGCAGGGGTTTTAAATTTAGTCTTTGCTTTTTGAGCGATTTTCATCGCAACTTCTTTGTAGTTATTTGCTGGGTATTCCTCGAGATATAGTTGAAAATAATCTTTATTTAAATCCAGTAGGAGGATGGCTACAGATCCTTTTTCTGTTTCTTCATCAATAAATTCACCATTAGTTGTACATCCAAAGATGGTGATGCCACTATCATTTAGTAGTTCTGAAATAGCTTTTATATCTTGGCTTTTAGAGCTAAAAACAATCGCCAAGGTTGGTGTGAAATGCGCCGTTATACTTTGCGTTAAGGCGGTTTTAATTTCTAAGGTGGAGTGTCCTTTTATAGATTTTGATTTCATTGATTGGTTAAGAATAGGGTCGTTCGGTTACAGTAGCTAATTGAGTTCAGATTTAATTTTACATTAATAGTTTATTGGTTTTAAAGTGAATTAATAATGGTTTTTAATTTTAAATGACTTGTAAATGAAATAGTTGCCTAAAACGCTACTCACGAAGTTCGGTTTTTTTTTTGAGAAAATCAATATTGATTTTGTTAATTTATACAATCAGATGTATCTCTTTATTTTTTGGTAGAAATTTCATATTGCTAGGTTTAGCACAGAGATACAGTACATTTAGTATTTACTGATGGTTGTAGTTTTAAACCGAAGTTGGTTGCTTTAAAAGCCTTTGAATTAAACCTGTTTTTCATCAGGAATACGTTAATAAATAATAAAACGAAAAAATCCCGAAGCAGCTTCGGGATTTTTTTATTTGAAAGAGACTCTTAAATATTAAAGTTTATACCGAGTACTAAATTTCGGCCCATATCTTGAATACCGGCCGTTTTTAATCGGGAAAGGTGTGAAATGTATTCAGTGTCAAATATATTATTGACATTAAAACTTACAGCGAATTTTGTGTTTTTTAATTGCACATCTCCACCAAGGCTAAAATGTACCAAGTTATAGCTATCAGTAGCCGTTTCAAAGGCACTAATGTTTGTTTGTTTCAAGGTGCTTTCCAATTTTAGGGAAGCATAGCCTTTTGTTAGCCAATTAGAGCCATTAAACTCTGTTCTTAGCGTATTTTTCCATTGATTGGCTGGAATTAACGGTAAGTTGTTACCATTTTTCTGTGATCCAATAACAGTTTCAAAACTACTTTCATAATGCAGCCAGTCAAGCGGATGTGGATGCCAGTGAAACCCGAATTCACCACCATATAAATTAGCATCGCCTTGTATGTATTTAAACACATTTGTGTCGTCAATCACTTCATTTGTAGGTGCAATAAAAATAAAGTCAGTTATGGTATTGTAAAATCCATTAGCATAAAATTCGATATGCTCATTTTTATATTCCAAAGCAATGTCTAATTGATAATTTTGTTCATTGTTAAGATTGGCATTTCCAATTTCATAACGGTTGGTGCCGTGATGAATACCGTTTGAAGTCAATTCTGCCAAATTAGGCGCTCTATAGCCAGTAGCGAGATTTATACGTGTGATAACGCTGTCAAATAGATCTGTTTTATAGCCTAAAGATGCTGTAAAACTATGGAATGATTTGTCAATTGCTTCTAATATGTGGAGCTCCTCTTCATGTTCAATACTGTGTTCACTGGTTTTAATTGATCGCGTATCAAAACGGATTCCTCCCTGAAAGGTGTGCTTGTCAAAATTGATGATTCCAGTTGCAAAGGCGCCAATATCATTCGTTGTGGCATCGGGAATTAAAATTTCTTCTCCGTAATTGCTATTAGTTTGCGAAAGTCCCTGTACACCTAAAATACTTTCAAGCTTATTGATTTTAGGTAAATGATATTTAATATCATAGTTAAAGGTTCGTAATTTCATATGCAATGCAGCTTCATCTTCTTCATGTTCTTCTTCATGTTCTTCTTCGTGTTCTTCTTCATCGTGATCTTCTTCATCGTGGTGGTGCTCTTCAAACTCTTTTCTGTCGTTGGCCAAGTACCCTAAATTAACATCAAGTTTTGAGTTATTAAAATAGAAATGATTGTGAGCACTTAAAATATGATTGCCAATTTTTTGAAAAGGGGCATTCAATGAAACTGCTGTACTTTGTACTCCGATTTCTTCAGGAATACCAATATTTGACAAGGTGTAGTTATAGCGAATTTCTGATGAAAAATTAGAAGTATCAAATCCCAATCCAGTTTTTACATCATATTCTTCAAAGCGGGAGTTTGTCACCCGATCACCATTAGGTATTTTATAATCGCTGTGTAAATTATAAGTGAGTCTTGATAAAAATTTCAATTTTTCTGTAGAAGCTTTAAATCCAAATGAGGAATTACTACCTAATGTATTCGAGAAATATTTGGAGCCAATAGTAGATTCAATGGTATTTTCTTTTGCAAATTTTTCAGGATTCAAATACAATACGCCTCCTAAAGCATCTGAACCATACAATAAAGAAGCTGGGCCTTTAATAACTTCAACACTCTCTACACCAGCTTCGTTGATTCCCAGGCCATGTTCGCCTCCAAATTGTTGATTCTCCAAGCGTACCCCTTGTGCGTAAACCAGGACGCGGTTACCACTTAAACCTCGAATAACGGGTTTACCAATATTGGTTCCGGTTGAGATCTGAGACACTCCAGCAATGTTAGACAAGCCTTGAATCAAGGTTGGCGCTCCTTGTTTTTGTAATTGCGCAATACTTTTATGCTCCACTTTCATTACATTTTCACTTTGTAGTTTATTGAAAGGTGTTGACACAATGACTTCATCCATTTCATAAACAGACTCTTTTAAAACAATGTTAAGCGTAATTTCATTCTGATTGAGCGTAACTTTTTCGATTTGAGATGTAAATCCTACGTATGAAAAAACAAGCTCTACAGTTCCACTTGGTAAGTTTTTAATTAGATAGGTACCATCTAAGTTGGTAGTGGTTCCTTTATGTAGTTTTGGAGCATAAACTTCTACTCCCAGAAGCGGTTCGTTTTGTGCATTTGTAACAGTACCATTAATGCTGTTTTGGGTATAGGATACGAGCGAAATCCCTATAAATAGGAAGGTTAAATATAGTTTCATTAAATATGTTTTATTGTTAAATAATAATTGGTAATCAGGCTATTAAACAATAGAACATGGAGGGCCTCGAGAAGATTTTAAGGTTTTTTCAGTACTGTAATTTGGTAGTTGGTAATGACTGAAATGATATACTGAAATAGTAGGGCTGTCTAACGAAAATTTTGCAGAAAAATCAAAAGTGGGTTGTTGAACTTGCGTATGATAAATACTACAATCTAGATTCGCTTTGTGAATGTGCTTTTCGTCTTTAACAGTACAAATTTCATGTTCATGATTTTGTATTGCATGTACGGCTTGTACTGTAAATGGGAATAATACGAGTAGGACAAGTACAAAACCGTAAATTCTATGTAGACTATTTTGTTTCAATTTCCACAAAGTAACTAAATACTTTACAGATAAAAGTTAAAAAATATTTAAATATTTTTCTTTTTACGCAATCGCATATTTAGGGCTTCTACCCCAAGTGAGAATGCAATTGCAAAGTAAAGATAGCCTTTTGGGATGGCTCCAATGTTCTGCTTAAAAACAACAGTATTGGATAGGTGAGCACCTTCCGTAATTAGCATAAACCCAATGAGAATTAAAAATGATAGTGCCAACATTTGTATCGTTGGATGGTTGTTAACAAAAGTACTCACCGGATTTGCAAAAATCATCATAATTAATATAGAAATAACAACAGCGATAACCATTATAGGTAAAGCTCCGTTGATACCATTCGTCATACCAACGGCTGTTAATACTGAGTCAAAAGAAAAGACCAGATCAATTAAAATAATCTGTACTATAACTTTAAAAAACGATGTTGTCACCTTTTTCGCCTTGGTTATTTCGTCATTTTCGCCTTCCATTTTTTGATGTATCTCACTTGTGCTTTTATATAATAGAAAGATACCACCAGCAACTAAAATTAAACTTTGACCCGTCAGATCGGCCGATATCCATGAGAGATTGATATGAAAGAAAGGATTTTTCAATGATATCAAATAAGAAACACCTAACAATAATAAAATTCTGAATACCATTGCCAACAATAAACCAATATTGGTGGCTTTTCGCTGTGATTCTTTAGGAAGCTTATTGGTAGTTAATGAGATAAAAATGATATTATCTATACCTAAAATAATTTCTAAAAAAGTTAATGTTAATAATGCTACCCAGGTATCTGGTTGCAAAAAAATATCCATGTTACTTAATTTTAATTACTTTTCCTTTTTGTTTAAAGTCAGAACCTTTATAATGGGCTTTGAACGTATAAGTTGAATCCTTTACACCTGTTATTTTCACATAAAAGGGAACACTATCTAACCCTTTTTTTGGGTTAATTTTATGGAGTTCATATTCAAAATTAGAGTTCCATTGAATTGCAAAAGTGTCCTTGACATTATTGTAGGTTTCTATTTGAATAGAGTCATTTCTAACCGCAATTGAAATTTCATCTGAATCGTCTAAATAGGTTTCAAATGTACCTGTTCTAAATTGTGAAATATCAGCTCTTGGTGCTGAATTGCAAGAAAAGAGTACAATACCAATAAAAGAATAAAAGAGTGTTCTCATAATATTAAATGCCTGTATAATTACTTGGTGTAATAGCTTTTAGTTCATTTTTTATTGCATCTGTAACCGCTAAACCATCTATAAATGTAGCAATAGATTCTTGATTTATCGTTTCGTTTGTTCGTGTCAGCCCTTTTAATGCTTCATAAGGATTTGGATAGTTTTCTCTACGAAGTATGGTTTGGATAGCTTCTGCAACCACCGCCCAATTATTTTCTAGATCTTGCTCAAACTTCACTTTATTCAACAATAATTTATTCAATCCTTTTAAAGTTGATTTAAAGGCAATGATTGTATGGGCCATTGGCACGCCAATATTTCGCAATACCGTTGAGTCGGTTAAATCACGTTGCAATCTTGAGATTGGTAGTTTAGCAGACAAATGTTCAAATAAGGCATTGGCGATACCCAAATTACCTTCAGAGTTTTCAAAATCAATTGGGTTTACTTTATGTGGCATTGCAGATGAACCAACTTCTCCTTTGGTTATTTTTTGCTTAAAATAGTCCATTGAAACATAAGTCCAGATATCTCTGTTCAAATCAATTAGAATGGTATTGATGCGCTTTAAATTATCAAATAAAGCCGCCATATGATCGTAATGTTCAATTTGTGTGGTAGGGAAGGAGTGTTGCAAACCTAAATGTTGTACAAAACTACTTCCAAAGGCTTTCCAGTCAATAGTTGGATACGCTACTTTGTGTGCATTAAAATTTCCAGTTGCTCCACCAAATTTTGAAGCACTAGGTATATCGTTCAATAAATTAAATTGTTCTTTTAGACGTACTACAAAAACTTCTATTTCTTTTCCTAATCGCGTTGGAGAAGCGGGTTGGCCATGTGTTCTCGCTAACATGGAAATGTCTGACCATTCACTAGAAAGAGCTTCCAGCTTGTTTAAAACAGTCAAATATTCTTTAATATATACAGAGCCAATAGCTTCTTTTAGAGATAGTGGAACGGCTGTGTTATTAATGTCTTGCGAAGTCAATCCGAAATGAATAAACTCTTTATAGTCTTGTAAGTGTAATGTATCAAACTTCTCCTTGATGAAATATTCAACAGCTTTGACATCGTGATTTGTTACCTTTTCTATTTCTTTGATTGCTAGCGCATCTTCTGTAGAGAATTCGGTATATACTTTTCGTAAAGATTCAAAAAAAGAATGGTCAAAATCACCAAGTTGAGGTAATGGAATTTGACAAAGTGCAATAAAGTATTCAATTTCTACTTTTACACGATATTTTATGAGTGCTTCTTCAGAAAAAAAAGGAGCTAATTCATTTACTTTATTTCTGTACCTACCATCAATAGGTGAAATTGCATTCAAGCTGTTTAAGTTCATTATTTAGTGTATTGAGCAACAAAAATAATGATTTACAAAGACCTATTATAATGAAAAATGGAAAGATTTTTAAGCTAAATCGTTTTTAGCTAATAACTCTAAAATTTTGGTGCCTCGCGCGGAGTACGCTGGGCTTTCTAAAGGAATGTTTTTTTCAATAATCATTTTCAATTCATAATGAATCCACGGGTTTTGCTTTCCTAAAAAGTAAAGGGCTTCCATGGCATGAGCTTTACTTGCTACTTTGGTTTCATCTTTGTTCAACCAATCAAAACACGTTTCAATAATTTGGGATAATTGACCTTCAGTTGCAATTATCTTAATTGGAGAATCAAATTTAGAATTGATTTCTTGAGCAATTAAATTGCATATTTTCGACGCTGGTCGTATCGCACTTTCATTTTCTAAATTGGCAATATGCTCTGTGAAATAGGGTAAATTATAGGCAATCCAATCCAAACGTTGTTCACAAACTATTTCTAAAATTAAAGCTGCTTTGACTGAGGTGTCGTTCTTATAATCAAAAGTGATTTCAATCAATGACGTAAAAAGACTTTCATCTTTTAAAACCAGTCGCCCAATTTTATCTCGATGAGATTTACTAATATTTTTAATTGCATTCAATTCTTGAATTAAAGAATACTTGGTCATATTTTTTGTTGATACCATTTGTTTACTAGAGCAAGTTGGGTTAGATAAATACAAATCTCTAGATTATTAAAACTCATTTTATTGCAAAATAGTATATGAAGAAATGACATTTTTTTTGTTGAGAAAGCTAATACTATGTAAATATGAAAGTTGCTTTATTTTTTTAACTAATTATATTAAAACTAAAAAGTTATCGTTTATACTATTGTTGGCATCATTTGTGAACACTAAAATGAAGAATTATAAGTTATTGCAATTATGAAAAACCAAAATTCAGTTATACTTTTTATACTAATGGCCCTTATGGGGTTTAGTTCGTCATTTTCACAAAATAAGGTTGATGCGAATGGTGAGCGACATGGCATTTGGAAAAAATACTATAGTAATGATAGGCTACGCTATGTTGGTAGTTTTGAACATGGTAAAGAAGTTGGTGTTTTTAAATACTATTCGGCAGCGAGTTCTGAATTTCCAGTCGTTATAAAAGAATTTAATAAAAACGATGATGTTGCGGATGTTAAATTTTACACGGTCAATGGTATTATTGAAAGTAAAGGTTTAATGAAAGGGAAAAACCGCGAAGGAAAATGGATTTATTTTCATGAAGATGGAAAAACAGTAATGTCTGAAGAAACCTACAAAGATGGGAAGCTTGATGGGCCTTATAAAACATTTTACAATACTGGAAAACCAACGGAAATTGCCAATTATAAAGATGGTTTATTAAATGGCTCCTATAAAAAATACTCTATTAAAGGCCATATTTATCAAGACTTTAATTATCAAGATGGTAGGTTAAACGGATCGGCATCGTACTTCAATAGAAAGACCGGTGAATTAACAACAAAAGGTACTTTTAGAGATGATGTAAGAGTAGGTACTTGGGAAAACTATGTTGACGGAGAATTGGTAAGTACAGAGCAACCGAACAAAAAAATAATACGAGAGAAAAAAACGAAGAACGAATAATTAATACCGAGTTAGCGCTAAACATACCTTACTAACCAACCCGTGGCTGTCGCTATGGGTTTTTTTATGTCCTACTGTAACTAATGAGCATTAGTTCCGTCTATTTCAGTATCTTTGCAAACTATCTTAAAATTTAAAATGAAAAGAGTAATTGTAGGACTTTCTGGTGGTGTAGATTCAAGTGTTGCGGCTTATATGTTGAAGGAACAAGGATATGAGGTGATTGGTTTATTCATGAAGAATTGGCATGATGACTCCGTGACTATTTCAAATGAGTGTCCATGGTTAGAAGACAGTAATGATGCAATGTTAGTTGCAGAAAAATTAGGGATCCCTTTTCAAGTAGTTGATTTAAGTGAACAGTACAAAGAACGTATTGTTGACTATATGTTTCGAGAATATGAGATGGGTAGAACACCCAATCCTGATGTACTTTGCAATCGCGAAATTAAGTTTGATGTGTTTTTGAAGATCGCATTAGATCTTGGTGCCGATTATGTTGCAACAGGTCATTATTGTAGAAAAGGAACCATTGATAACGGAGAAGAAAAGGTATTCCAATTATTGGCAGGGAAAGATGTAAATAAGGATCAGTCGTATTTCTTATGTCAATTGTCACAAGAACAATTGTCAAAATCATTATTTCCAATAGGTGAATTGACAAAGCCAGAGGTGCGTCGTATCGCAGCCGATTTAAACCTAATAACGGCAGATAAGAAAGATTCTCAAGGACTTTGTTTTATTGGTAAAGTGCGTTTACCAGAATTTTTACAACAAAAATTACAACCTAAAGAGGGGGTAATTGTACAGATAGCTGACGATGCTGAAGTTTTTAATCGACCAAATATTACTTATAAAACAAAAGAAGAAGAATTAGCTCAAAAAGCTGCGAAATATGTGTACCATTCTAATGACGGAAAAATTGTAGGAAAACACCAAGGAGCGCATTATTTTACGAAAGGTCAACGGAAAGGACTTGCTGTAGGTGGAACGGTAGAACCCCTTTTTGTGATTGAAACAGATGTTGAAGAGAATATAATATATACCGGTGAAGGAAAGAATCATAAAGGATTGTATCGAAATGTTCTATTGGTGAAAAATAAAGAGATTCACTGGGTTCGAGAAGACTTACTATTGAAAGACGGTGAAAGCTTAAATGTGATGGCACGAATTCGCTACCGCCAAGCGCTCGAAAAAGCAACGTTATTTAAAGTCGAGGAAGGTCTATTTGTCGAGTTTGAAAATAACCAGTCGGCAATTACAGAAGGGCAGTTTGTTGCCTGGTATATCGACGATGAGCTATTAGGTTCGGGTGTTATTTCATAGGCAGAATCCTATTTTTTATTAGAAATAAAATATTTCCTTACTTTAGAACCATGCAAAATAGGATTACACAACTTTTTAATATTGAATATCCAATAATTCAAGCTGGAATGATTTGGGCTAGCGGCTGGCGATTAGCTGCTGCTGTTAGCAATGCAGGAGGTTTGGGTTTGATAGGAGCAGGATCAATGTATCCGGAAGTGCTTTTAGAACACATTCAAAAATGTAAAAAGGCCACTTCTAAGCCATTTGGAGTAAACGTTCCGATGTTGTATCCAGATATTGATAAAATTATACAAATAATTGTTGATGAGGGGGTTAAAATAGTGTTTACTTCTGCGGGTAACCCCAAAACCTGGACTACTTTTTTAAAAGAGAAAGGAATTACTGTTGTGCATGTAGTAAGTAGTGTAAAATTTGCATTAAAAGCACAAGAGGCTGGAGTTGATGCTGTTGTTGCTGAAGGTTTTGAAGCTGGAGGTCACAATGGAAGGGATGAAACAACAACATTTACATTAATCCCTATGGTGAGAGAGCAAGTTCATATCCCACTTATTGCGGCTGGAGGTATTGCGACTGGTAGAGGTATGTTAGCAGCCCAAATTTTAGGTGCAGACGGCGTACAAATTGGCAGTAGGTTTGTAGCGAGTAATGAAGCTTCTTCACATAATAATTTTAAGCAGAAAGTTGTTGACGCCAAAGAAGGTGACACACAGTTAACGCTCAAAGAATTGGCTCCAGTACGGTTACTTAAAAATAAATTTTATGATGATGTTCAAGCATTGTATAAAACAACACCTACACACGATCAGTTAAAAGAGTTATTAGGAAGAGCTCGAGCAAAGAAAGGAATGTTTGAAGGAGATTTAGAGGAGGGCGAATTAGAAATAGGGCAAATTGCAGGCCTAATTCACGATATTAAACCTGCGGCACAAATTTTGAAAGAGATTATTGAAGAATATAATAAAGTAAAACAGTCTATATGAAAAAGCTAATACTATTAATAACAATATCCTTTGCGTGTTTTTCAATACACGCTCAAAAAAAGACGAAGGTAAAAGGGAATAAAGTTATAGTGACTGATACGAGAACATTTGATTACTTTACACGAATTGAGCTAAATGATGAAATAGAGATCGAATTGAAGCACGGAAATTCTGCTAAATTAGAAATTGAAGCTGATGAGAATTTACACGAAGTTATTGAATCGGATATAAGTAATGGGGCCTTGGTGCTTTCCTTAAATAAAAGAATTACAAGTTCCAAAAAACTAAATTTGACATTGTATGTTGACGATTTGGATTATATAGAACTGAATGATGAAAGTGAAATAAAAGGGGTAGACCCCTTTAAATTTTTCGGAATGGAATTGGTCTTAAACAACAAATCGCTTCTTGAAATTCAATTTGAAACACAAAACTTGATAGTGGAATCAAATGAAAAGGCACGAGGAAAATTTATTGTTAAGGCCGATAGTGTTACTGTTGATGCAAAAGAATCTTCTAAATTAGAATTTGACTTAAATGCAGAAAAGTTAGTTGTTGATGCTTATGGAAGTTCAACCAGTGAGTTTGTTGGAAAAGTGGCTTTGCTTAATGTAACCGCAAATGACAATGCTACATTTAAGGGGCCAAATTTAGTAAGTACAAATGCTACCGTAATTGCGCTTAATAAATCAGATACCTATATCAATAGTAAAAATGAGCTAGAAATTACTGCAAAAAATAAGGCTGAGGTTTATATTTTTAACAAACCAACAATTTTAGTAAAGCTGTTAGCTGATGAAGCTACGCTATTTAAACGGGAATCAATGACTTTGTTTGAACGATTATAAGTTAATTAGGAATTTTTATGTAGTATAATTTTCTTGATTTGTTATTTAGTTTATTCTCACGTAACCAAGGATTAAAAACTTTTAATTCCTTATAATTTGTATTGTATTTTTTCGCAAACAGTGCTATATTAGTAATAGGCGTATCGACCTTTACCTCATAGGTTGCAGGCATGATGTATAAATCTTCTTTTTCAAACTCGAAACCGTATTTTTTTGGGTTTGAAAGAATTTCTTTTGCTGCGATAATTCGAGGGAGATAACGTTCGGTGTTTTCACCGGCCAATACATCATAGTAACTGGTTACTTCTTGTTCTTCCAGTCTTTTTTTAATACCATAATTACCTCCGTGATAGGCTGCTGCGGCTAAGGTCCAACTACCTAATTGTTCCTTCGCTTTTAATAAATAATCACAGGCCGCTCTTGTTGCTTTTTCCAAATGATACCGTTCATCGACATTGTCATTAACCTCTAGTCCGTTTTCACGAGCTGCACCACTAAGCATTTGCCACATTCCTTTCGCACCTGCTGGTGAAGTTACATTTCTTAAATCACTCTCAATAACGGCTAAATATTTAAAATCATCAGGAATCCCTTTTTCTTGTAAAATAGGTTCTATGATAGGGAAGTATTTATTCGTGCGTTTAAACCATAATAAGGCATTTGATTGCCAATAGGTGTTTACAAGTAATTCTCGATCAATACGTTCAAAGATATCCGGTTTTTCTAAAGGCACTTTTTCTCCGGCAAAATTTAAATTGTCGGGTATTTTGATGGCCTTTATATTGTAAGTGTCACTCGTGTTTTTCAAGACTACTTTTTGCTTTGCGAGGGCCTCAAAAGTTTCATCTTGATCTTGTGTGGCATTGATTAAGATTCCACTTACTATTAACACTGCTAATAATATGATAATTTTATTTGAACTATTCATTAATATATTTTTTTAAAATGGGGAATTAAAAGTTGCGAATGATTCTCCAACCATATCTTTTTCAGAAATGGTAGGGGCACTTATTTGCCAATCTATATTTATTGTTTTATCATTCCACATGAGTGATACTTCAGATTCTTTGTTGTAATAATTGGTGCATTTGTAACTAAAAATACTATTGTCTTCCAATACTAAAAAGCCATGTGCAAATCCTTCAGGAATATACAATTGTTGCTTTTCAGTGGCATTTAAAATATGTTTAAAATACTTGCCATATGTTTTTGAATTAGTTCTTAAATCTACAACTACATCTAATACGCTTCCTGTAATGACCCGAACCAATTTACCCTGTGCATAAGGAGGCTTTTGGAAATGCAACCCTCTCAACACTCCTTTTTGCGAGCATGATTCGTTATCTTGAACAAAATCAACTTCCAATAATTCTTCTAGCTTTTTTTTGTTATAGCTTTCTAAAAAATAGCCTCGCTCATCTTCAAATACATTAGGGCTTATAATAAGCAAACCTTCAATAAAAGTTTCTTCAATTTTCATCAGCGCAATTTAGTGAATTATTGCAATTAAAGTCTTAGAAATTTTCTTTGCTTTATTCAAAATCATAATATGAGTACCTCCATCAATAACCGTGCAATTTTTAATATGTTTTATAGGGAAAACCTTGTCACCACTTCCATGAATATGAACAACATTTGCTAAGGGTTCTTTTTGATTCCAATGTAAAATATTATATATGGCCCAAGGCAGATAGGTTTCGTCACGCATAGATAGGTATTTTCGATACAAATCAATTCGCTTTTTTGCAACAGTGCCAAAAGCATATTTTGAAAAATCTTCTATGTTACTAATGGCCTTTGTAGGAAATAATTTATAAGCCTTGGTGATTTTGGCAACTTTTAAGCGTTTAGGTAATTCTTTGCGACACTTCACGCTTGAGATAATAATCGTCTTTTTCGTTTTGATGAGTTTACTCATTTCTTGAACCATTACACCGCCAAAAGAAACACCAACCAGAACGGGGTCTTCATGATTAATTTGGTCACACATTCGTTGTGCGTAACTTGCTAATGTCTCTGTTATTGACAACGGTACTAACCACTCAATTAAATGTATTTCAAATTTTTCTTTCGGGAGCTCTAAATATTCAAAAATACTCGTGCTTGCCGCTAAACCTGGTACAAAATAAATGGGGGTTTTAGTCATTATAAATTGTAAACAGGTTGTTCTACAAAATCAAACCGAACCAAACCATCGGTGTCAATTTCTGTCAATTTAATTTCATGTAAGGTATTTACCAGTGCAGGGTTCCAAGGTGTTTTAACTTTTACGTAATTCTCTGTAAAGCCATGAATATAACCTTCTTTGTTTTCACTTTCAAAGAGTACAGTTAATTGATTGTCTAATTGATTTTCATAAAATGCTCTACGCTTTTTTACTGATAAACCACGAAGCATTTTGCTGCGTTTGGTTCTTACATTTTTTGGTACAATGCCATCTAATAAAATTGCTTCAGTATTGGGTCTTTCAGAATAGGTAAACACATGTAAATATGAAATATCTAATTCATTTAAATAGTTGTAAGTCTCTAAAAACACTTCATTTGTTTCTCCAGGAAAACCTACAATTACATCTACACCAATACATGCATTAGGCATCAGTTGTTTTATTTTAGAAACACGATCGGTATAAACTTTACGCATATAACGACGTTTCATTTTTTTTAGGAGTGTATCACTTCCGCTTTGAAGTGGTATATGAAAATGAGGTACGAAACGCGTTGAATTTGCTACAAAATTTATGGTCTCGTCTTTTAATAAATTAGGTTCTATGGAAGAAATGCGTAAACGATGTATATTTTCAACAGTATCTAAGGCTTTTACAAGTTCAAAAAAAGTATGCTCATGTTTTTTATTACCAAATTCACCTTTACCATAATCGCCAATATTAACGCCAGTCAAAACAATTTCTTTGATTCCTCTATCAGAAATTTCTTTGGCATTATTTAAAACATTTTCTAGCGTATCACTTCTAGAAATTCCCCTCGCTAGCGGAATAGTACAGTAGGTACATTTATAATCACAGCCATCTTGCACTTTTAAAAAAGCACGGGTTCTATCACCAATTGAGTAGGAGCCTACGTAAAAATCGGCCTCAGAAATTTCACAAGAATGTACCTCTCCAATTTCATTTTTTGTTAGGTCATTAATGTACTGTGTTACTTTAAATTTTTCCGTTGCTCCCAGCACTAAATCAACACCATCAACTGCAGCTAATTCTTCAGGTTTTAATTGTGCATAACAACCAACAGCAATTAAAAAAGCTTGGTCGTTTTGTTTGAGCGCAGATTTTACTATTGTTTTAAATCGTTTGTCAGCATTATCAGTAACAGAGCAGGTATTTATTACATAGATATCCGCTTTTTCGGCAAAACCGACACGTTCAAAACCTTCATCTTGAAAATTACGAGCAATAGTTGAGGTTTCAGAAAAATTAAGTTTACAACCTAAGGTATAAAATGCAACTTTTTTTTGTGCGTTCATTACTGTACATTTAGCATTTGCAAAACTACAATAATATTACAATTAGGGGGCATATGCAGTTTATTTTTGAAACAGTACGTTTAAGTGTTAGAAAGCTTGCATTAAGTGATTTTGAAAGTTTTCATAAAATGCAAAGTAATTATAAAGTGATGCAATATGTTCGTGCTAAGCCAATGACTTTTGACGAAAACCAGAGTGAGCTAGAGAAACTTGTACTGTCGTATGAGCTACCAGACAATGATTTTTGGATTTATGCTATTGAGCGAAAGGTGGATTCAGCGTTTGTGGGGACGATTGCTTTAGTAAAAGACGACAGTCATGAAAAAGTTTATGAGAAAGACGAATGGACAATTTTAAATATAAAAAAAGATGGCTGTGAAATTGGATATCGCTTTTTAGAAATCTTTTGGGGAAATGGGTATGGGTATGAAGTGGTTTGTGGATTAGTTCAGCACTGCCGGCAATTGGGGTTTACACAGTTAATAGCAAATGTTGTGAAAAAAAATAAGGCCTCTACTCGCATAATAGAAAAAGTAGGTTTTGTCTTTGTTACGGATTTTGTGAGTGATGATTTAAAATTAGCAGAATGTAAATTCATACTTCAATTGCGATAACAAAAACCTGAGTAATTCTTTGGGGTACTTATTTAAAAGGAACATTGTTGTTTAATATTCAATGGTAGCCATTATTGGGTAATGGTCAGAATAGTGAACGTCATAATTTTTATGATCAATAATTTTCATTTTTTTATCGGCAAAAATAACATCAATCCTTAAAGGAAAGCCTTTAAAGTTATAGGTTCTGCCAAATCCGTTGCCCCGTTTGACATACGAGTCTTGTAGATTTCCTTTTAAGTTTTTATAGGTCCATGAATAAGCCGTATTGTTCATGTCTCCAGCGAGGATTACTTTGTAATTACAATTTGCTATATGTGCATTTAGAGTTTCAATTTCCGTTTGTTGTGTTTTAAATGATCTTCCCAATCTATCGAAGAGTTTTTGAGAATCTTTATGGCCAAAATATTCTCTATTTGGATCTACACCTAGTGATTCAAGATGGAAATTATAAACCCGAAAAGTATCCTTATTTTTAACAATATCGGTAAATATCATGCTGCTATAAAAGCGCCTGAATTGTACAGCTCCCGAATTAATTATAGGATATTTTGAAAATATAACCAGACCAGAAGGATAATCTTTTTTGTAGGCTTGGCTGTAATCATGATGATCGTAATGATATGGGTAATTTAAATTAAAATCTTTACTTTTTTTGAATTCCTGCATGACAACGATGTCAGGATTTTCGTTTTTGACAAATGAGTTTATCTCGGAGCTAATATTTTCATCTTTTATCCAATTAAAGATATTAAATTTTCTAACATTATAGCTCAGTATACTTAATGATTCTTTTCCAGAATCACTCGTGTCAGCACCCAATTTGTACAACGGAGGTGAAATAAAGATGCCAATAATCAAAATAATTAAAGAAAGGAATAATTGTTTTTTAAACCCCATAAGGATCCAATAACTCACAAATAAAATATTTACAAGTATTAATAACGGGACTACTAAACTTAATAGTGGTGAGACTCCTACAGAGGAGGGGGCAATATTTTGTGTTGTGTATGAAAGTACCAACACCAATGCAAAAAAGACATTGAGTAAGAAGATTACTTTATTAAACAACGACAATTTTTTCATAAGTAATTAAAGCAATTTATTTTTTTCCAACAGAAAACAGAAAATCTTTTTCTTCTTTGGTGAGCGTTTCATAACCAGATTTACTAATTTTATCTAAAATGGTATCTATTTTATGTTGTTGTGAACTTGTTGTAGTGTTGCTGGAAGCGCTTTTAGGTTTTTTATAAACGGTTTTTAGCGGTTTTTGTTTTCTCGATTTAAAAATAGTTGAAAATAGACTTGTTTTTTTTGCAGTACTATCAAATTGATTGGTTAAAATAAATCCAATGATTGCACCTCCAATATGCGCTAAATGACCTCCGGTATTACTAACAGGAATTTGAACTACATCAAGCATTACAAAAGCAACTGCGATGTGCCATAATTTAATTCCACCTATAAATCGAAAATGAAGTGCATAATTAGGAACTTTAGTGGCAATACCCACTACAATAGCGGTAATTCCTGCCGATGCACCAACTAAATAGGAAGGGTCGTTTTTGAGTGCTGGAAAGTAATTATAACTCAGCATAAAAATGAGTCCGCCCGCAACGATTCCCGAAAAGAAATAGATTAAAAAATCTTTTTTAGAAAAGAAATCCAAAAATAGATTTCCAAAATAAAACAATACGATAAGATTAAACAATATATGTATAAAACCACCGTGTAAAAAGCCGTAAGTAAAAAGTGTCCATGGTTTAGAAATAAAGTCTTCAAAATTGGCGGGAAGTGAAAACCAGTTAAACACAAAATTATCACCCATATTCATTAAAAAGGAAAATGAATTAACTAAATAGGAGAGCACAAACACAAAAATATTGATATAAATAAACTGCTCAACAATAGTTGCTGTTTTAAATTGATGCTGTATTTTTTCTATAAAAGAATTCATGATCTTATTTATCCCAACGTTTAAATTGATTTTTCTTCCAGTACCACATGATTATAAAGCCTATAATTGCGCCACCTATATGGGCAAAATGAGCAATTCCTCCACCAAAAAGTGAAAATCCAGTCACTCCTGAAAATAAATCTATAGCTATTAAAATAGGGATAAAGTATTTAGCTGCAATAGGTACAGGAAGGAATATCAACGCTAATTTCGAGTCTGGAAAACTCATTCCAAAAGCAACTAAAACACCATAAATAGCACCAGAAGCACCCACAGCTGGTGTTCTAAAGATTTGAAAGAAATTTGTGAGTTGTTTTTCAGAAATTTCAGCAAGTAAACTAGAATTGTATTGGCCAGTACTAAGTAAATTATCTATTTCAGTTGCATTCATCCCAAAACCGATTAAATCGTTATACGTATTGTTAAACTGAAAATAATTAACCGCTGTATAAATTAATCCAGCACCAATACCTGCAGAAAAATAAAAGAAAAAGAATTTATTCTTGCCCCACATTTGTTCTAGAGGAGAACCAAAAGCCCATAGAGCATACATATTAAAAATAATGTGCATGGCACTTCCGTGCATAAACATATGCGTAACAAATTGCCAAGGTTTAAAGAAGTCATATGTAGGATAGAATAATGCAAATAATTCAAACATTTTATCCTGCATGTTTGGTATTAGATACGTTGCTGAATAAAAAAGCACATTTAAGATAATTAAATGTTTTATTGCTTCAGTTAATTTTCCCATTTTATAGTTAAAAACTTTTAATTATTAAATTTTAATTCAATTTCATCTAATGGCAACGTAATAAAGGTATTTTTTCCATACGGTGAATGGTTTGGCTCTTTACATGAGAATAACTTTTCTAATATTTCTTCTTGTTCTCTTGTAGTTAATTTTGTACCATTTTTAATGGCCAAACTCTTTGCCAAACTCTTAGCAATGATATCTAATTGACTAAAACTAGATTCGGGAACCTCATGCTTCACGGCGTCAATCAGCTCTTCAATGATGGTTTTAATTTGACTTTCTTTGATAACCGTTGGCATTCCACTAATAACTACTTGCTCATTGGTTAATGCATCAAATCTGAATCCTGCACTTTCTAGATCGGTTCTAATATCGTTTATTAATGCTACTTCCATTAAAGAAAAATTGAGCTCTAGTGGAAATAATAGTTGTTGACTTGCAGCTTCTTCAACGGTAATTTTTGTTAAAAATTCTTCATATAAGATACGCTGATGCGCTAAATTTTGATTGATTAAGACGGCACCAGATTTTATATCGCTTATAATATATTTTTTATGCAGTTGGAAAGTTCGTGTGTTGTTATAAGATTCGTCATGGTCAAAAAGTTCTTTCGTCACAACTTGTGCTTCAACTTCAATATCTTCAATGGCAAACGCGTCATCTTTCACATTTACATACAGTGAATCCCAATGTTTATTTTCTTGTTTTTTGTGATGTGATCCTATTTTTTTTTCTGACTCAAACGGATTAAAAGAAGGGTCTACGGTTACTTTCGGAGTTGTACTTAATTTATCTTTAAAATGATAGGGCACATCCATGGTGGCGTCTTTATTGAAATCTAGAATGGGCGCTACATTATACTGTCCTAAACTGTGCTTTATAGTTGAACGCAATATAGCATATAGCGCTTGTTCGTTTTCAAATTTAACTTCTGTTTTCGTAGGATGTATATTAATATCTATGGTGTTATTTGGCACTTCTAAATATAAAAAGTACGAAGGGTGATATCCATGAGCTAATAAACCTTCAAAGGCATTGAGTACGGCATGATGCAAATAACCATGCTTTATAAATCGATTATTGACAAAAAAGAATTGTTCTCCTCTTTTTTTCTTTGCAAAATTTGGCTTGGTAATAAAACCTTGAATGGAGATAATATCTGTTTCTTCATTTATTGGAACTAGTTTTTCATTTATTTTGGAACCAAAAATGGCAACGATACGTTGTTTTAAGTTACTCTTCTTCAAATTAAAAAGCTCACCATCATTGTGGTAGAACGAAAAAGAGATGCTTGGATGTGCCAAGGCAATACGGTGAAACTCATCAACAATATGACGTGTTTCAATAGTGTTAGATTTTAAAAAATTACGCCTTGCCGGAATATTGAAAAAGAGATGTTTTACAGCAATACTTGTGCCTGTAGGTGTGGCAACCACGTGTTGTGAAAGTAATTTACTACCTTCTAATTTTAGTTGAATTCCTAAATCCTTTTGTTCTTGCTTTGTTTTTAGTTCCACATGAGAAATGGCCACAATAGAAGCCAGTGCTTCACCACGAAACCCTTTAGTGTTTAAGTCAAATAAATCTTCGGCTGTTTTTATTTTTGAGGTAGCATGTCGTTCAAAGGCCAATCGTGCATCAGTCTCACTCATACCTAGACCATTGTCAATGATTTGAATTAAAGATTTCCCTGCATCTTTAATCAACAGGGTTATTTCTGTAGCCTGTGCATCAATAGCATTTTCTAATAATTCTTTAACAACAGATGCTGGGCGTTGTACCACTTCACCAGCAGCAATTTGATTGGCTACATGGTCAGGGAGTAATTGAATGATATCTGACATTAAATTAACTTGTGGAGCTCAAAAAAGTAGGCTACTAAACCAACTAATATAGCTATTATAATTACTAATCTTTTAGTTGAACCGGTATCGGAAATTGGTTTTTTAGATCGAACCCATTTTGATTTTAAATTGCTCTTATCAAATGAAATGTTAGTTTCTTGGCCTTTTTCTAAATTTTTGAAACGCTCTTTACGTGGGTCGTAATAACGAGGTTTATAATCATAAACATAATGTGACCGTTGCTTAAATAAATTACCTAACATAACCGCTTACTTTAAGATGAACCTCAAAAATACTGAAATAAAAAAAAGCAGTCAAGTTTTGTTTATAATAAGATAGTTAAAACTATCACAAAGATGCCATTTTAATGGCGGCAATGGCACACTCTACTCCTTTATTACCATGCTTACCACCAGAGCGATCAATTGATTGTTGTTGTGTATTGTCAGTCAAAACACAAAAAATAGTAGGTATGTCGTATTGTAAGTTCAAATCTTTAATCCCTTGTGAAACCGCCTCACATACAAAATCAAAATGTTTTGTTTCTCCTTGAATCACACAACCGATGGCTATAACAGCATCTAACAATTTGTTTGACTGAATCAAATGTTTACAGCCGTAGATTAGTTCAAAGCTACCTGGAACATTTTGACGAATTATATTTTCCGGCAAAGCGCCATTCTCAATCAACGTTTGTAATGCACCATTAAATAGGTTCTCTGTAATTTCTGGATTCCATTCAGAAACAACAATCCCAAATCGAAGTACTTTCGCATTTGGGATTGTTGTTTTATCGTAAGATGATAAATTGGTAGTTGCCATAGACTATTGTTGTGCTAATTTAGCTCTGTTGATATACATCATGATATCTTTCGCCTCATCAGAACTAGCATATTTATCTTTTATCGTTAAAAATAACGATTCAGCTTTTTTATAATTTTTTAAGTCCATTGCAGTATTCCCTGCCTTTAGTAAGTACATTGGAGATGTAAATCCGTTACTTTCAAACTTGGCTGCTTTTTCATAATATTCTAAAGCTTGTTCAGATTGATCAATATCAGCAAAAGCATCACCAATATTACCAAGTGCTTGTGCTCCAATAATTTCATCTTTGGTAGAGAACTTATTTAAATAAGTAATGGCATTTTCATAGTCATTCATTTTTAAATAAGAAATTCCTGCCATGTATTTTGCCAAATTTCCAGCATTGGTACCTCCATAATTATCAATGATGTCTAATAAGCCATATTTCCCATCAGCGCCGTTTAAAGCTAGTTTATAGATCGAGTCTACAGCTACAGAAGATGCTTGTGCCTGATCAAAAAAGCCTTTTGGATAAGCTAATTCATTAGCCGCTTCAATTTCTTTAGGCTCTTCAATAAACTTGTTATATGCTAAATACCCAAAAATCAATAGTGCCACAACAATGAGTGCTCCAAATAGTGGTTTGCTATTTTTTTCTATCCATTGCTCTGATTTCGAAGCAGTTTCATCCAAAGTATTGAATACCTCAGCCGTTGTGCTATGTTCTTCAATATACTGATCTTGATCTTTTTTTGTTCCTTTTCCTCTTTTTTTATAAGTTGCCATTTGTTTTCAAATTTGGATGCGCAAAAATATAATTTTTTATTGAAATCTACCCCTAGAAATTGATCTAAATTTTGTTTTTTTGCAAATACACTTCATAAGTCTATGTACTTAAAAAAAATTGCATTAGTAAATTATAAGAATTTTGATTCGTCAGAATTTGTTTTTGACGAAAAAATCAACTGTTTTGTTGGCAATAACGGTGTTGGTAAAACCAATGTGTTAGATGCGATTTACCATTTGGCATATGCTAAAGGATACTTTAACAGTGTTGCAGTACAGAATATCAAACATGGAGAAGAGTTTTTTTTAGTGGAAGGTGTTTTTCAGAAGGAAGAGCGAGAGGAGCTGATTAGTTGTAGTTTGAAACGAGGTCAGAAAAAAGTAGTCAAACGAAACGGAAAACAATATGAAAAGTTATCAGCGCATATAGGCTTGATTCCGCTAGTTATCATTTCACCAGCGGATACCGATTTGATTGTTGAAGGTAGTGATGTGCGAAGAAAATTCATTGATAGTGTCATCGCACAATCAGATAAAAGCTACTTACAAGATTTAATTGCATATAACAAAGTATTGTCACAACGAAACTCTTTGTTAAAGTACTTTGCGTTAAATCACACGTTTGATGCTTTGAATTTAAATATCTATAATGAGCAGTTAATTGATTACGGAATCAGAGTTTACGAAAAGAGAAAAGCGTTTTTAGAAAATTTTATCCCTATTTTCAAAGATCGATACAAACACATTGTAGGAAGTGATGAAAATGTGAGTTTGAGTTATAAATCGCATTTAGATACAGCCGATTTTAATCAATTATTAAAAGAAAATTTAGAAAAAGACCGGTTTTTACAATACACTTCGGTAGGAATTCACAAAGATGACTTGTTATATACTATAGAAACATACCCGGTTAAGAAATTTGGTTCACAAGGGCAACAAAAATCGTATTTGGTTGCTTTAAAATTGGCGCAGTTTGATTTTATTAAAAAACAAATGAACACTACGCCGATCTTGCTATTGGATGATATTTTTGATAAATTAGATGCTTCGAGAGTTGAAAAACTAATAACTTTGGTAAATGAAGATACTTTTGGTCAGGTTTTTATTTCGGATACACATGCAGAAAGAACAGAGGAAGTGATAAAAAAAACGAATCAAACCTATAAATTATTTCAACTATAAAAAAAGCGATTGTGTCAAAACGAACAAATGAATTTATATCAATAAAAGAGGCGCTTAAAGAGATGTTGCAGGAGAATAAATTGCAGCATGGGATGGATCAATTGGCGGTTAAGGAGGCATGGAAAGCAGTTATGGGTAATGGTGTTTATAGTTATACCACAGAGGTTGTTTTGAAAAAAAATGTACTGATTATTGAGTTATGCTCTTCTACACTAAGAGAAGAGTTGAGTTATGGTAAAGAAAAGATAATTACAATGATGAACGAAAACCTCCAAAAAGCCGTTATAAATAAAGTAAAACTACTTTAAAAAGATATTTTAATATTTGTATATTTGCCAAATAGGAGAAAGAAATTTTAAGGGATAATTAATAAAGACATGATGAAAAAATTACTATGTACACTTTTGTTTGCCATAATAGCAATTGGTTTTGCGAATGCGCAAAGTATCAATGTTACAGGACAAGGAATTATAATTGTAGGTGACGGAACAAATACACCAGGTCCAGCAGATGATACAGATTTTGGTTCTGTTGATGTTGCTAGCGGTTCTGTAACGCATACATTTACCATAACTAACACAACGGCTGCAGATCTAATATTACTTGGTTTGGACCCAATAGCGGGTGCAAATGCAGGTGATTTTTCTCAAGATCCAATTGTAAATCCTATTTTATCAGGAGGACAGTCAACTACTTTTGATGTGACTTTTGATCCAAATTCACCAGCAGGCTTAAAAACAGCGATTATTAGTGTTGGGGTTAATAACCTAAGTTCTGGATTACCAGAAACATATTTTTTTAATATTCAAGGTACCGCTACGGCTATCGTTGCACCAGATATTGATGTAATAGGTAATGCAATTTCAATTGTAACACCCGATTTGACACCTTCGGTAACAGATGATACAGATTTTGGTTCTGTTGATGTTGCTAGTGGTTCTGTGGTACATACATTTACGATTGCAAATACAGGTAATGCTCCTCTAAATTTAACGGGAGCATCCTTGGTTTTTATTTCAGGTGGAGCCGGAGATTTTACAGTTACAAATTTGCCAACAACGCCAATTCCTGCTTTGAGCTCAACGACCTTTGATATAACTTTTAATCCAAGTTCTACTGGAACTATAACTGCGAATGTTTTAATACAAAACGATGATCCAGATGAGGGAGCCTTTTTATTTAGTATTCAAGGTGTAGGGTCGACTGCTCAGCCAGAAATTGAAGTAGTTGGAAACGGTGCTGTAATCACAACACCTGATTTTACACCGTCTGTCACGGATGATACTGATTTTGGTCAAGCGGATACAACTGTTGGCTCAGTTACACATACATTTACCATTAACAACACGGGTAACGCACCTTTAAATTTGACGGGCGCCCCTCTCGTTGCAATTTCTGGCGGTGGTGGTGATTTTACAGTTACTAATTTTCCAACAACTCCAATTCCAGCATTAGGATCGAGTACTTTTGATATAACCTTTGACCCAAGTACAACTGGAGTGATAAGTGCTAATGTTTTAATTCAGAATGACGACGCTGACGAAAATAATTTTGTCTTTAGTATTCAAGGAGAAGGTATTGTAATTCCTTTAGTTCCTGAAATGGACGTTTTTGGTAATGCCACTGAAATAGTTGATGGAGATACTACTCCTGATGTTGCTGATGCAACTGACTATGGTCAAATTGATGTTACTTCGGGCAATGTAAGTACAACATTTACCATTGAAAATAATGGAACAGGAGACTTAACGTTAACGGATGCAAGTCCGTATATTACAATATCGGGTGTCAATGCGAGTGATTTTTCAATATCTTCAGTGCCTGCAGGTACCATTGCGGCCGCTGGAAGTTCAACCTTTGCCATCACATTTAACCCAAGTGCTTTGGGTATTCGAACAGCTACCATTTCTATTGCCAATGATGATGCAGATGAAAACCCATATAATTTTGATATTCAAGGGGAAGGGATTGATGCCAATGCAGGATCACCATTACTAATTACACAATATTATGAAGGTTTAACAACTACAGATAGATGGATAGAAGTTAAGAACATCTCAACTTCAGCCACAATTCCTGGAAGTTTTTATTTAAATCTATTTCAAGGATTAAACGGAACAATAAATGGTGGAATCGCATCAAATATTCCTGATCAATCGGTATTAATTCCATCCTTAGGACCTGGTGAGGTGGTCTTATTTCAACGAAGTGGAGCGGCCTTACCTTTAGCTGGTAATAGAGGTGCTGTATCCACAATTACTACCGAAGTATGTGCTTTTTCAGGAGATGACATTATATTGATTTCAACAACAAATGATGCTACGGCTTACAATAGTAGAACTGATATAATTGGATCTGTTGGTACAAACGCTGCCATAAACTGGGGCCCTAACACTTCATTGATTAAAGGATGTGGCACTGTTGAATCGGCAAGTACTACCTATAGTGCTAGTGAATATATTACCTTAACATTAGATGAGGTTAATGACGCAAGTACGTCAAGCAATGTAGCTTTAGGTATCCAAACTGTAGGACCAACAATATGGACCACTTTATGGGATAACGGAGCGCCAGACAAAACAAAAGCAACAATTATCAACGGTACATATACTGCTGCTGCTGGTTCGTTTGAAGCTTGTGATTTAACGGTAAATGGAAGCGCTAGTATTAATTTTGATGGTGGGACTTCTAATTATGTACAAGTAGATAATAACTTAACTATTAATGGAACCTTTATTATTGGAGACACAGAGTCCTTACTAATGATTAATCCAGATGCAATAATTTCTGGGCAAATTAGTAAAATAGAGAACAGTACCACTCTAAATAATTTTAGAGACTTTACCTATTGGTCTGCACCTGTAAGCACTACTATTGAAAGTGCATTCCCAGGTGTTGAGCGTATATTTCAAAGGAATATTCCTTCTGGAGCTTTACCAGGTGGTGGAAGTGAAGGAGAATGGGTTGTAGCCTCGGGTGCTATGGATGCAGGACGCGGTTATATTGCAGAAGCATCTACTGGAACGCCTGATGGTGGTCAGCACATCGTTACTTTCACAGGAACACCAAATAATGGTTTGGTTTCTGAGACTGTTGGATTTTTTAATGACAGTGATACCGAAACAGATTTTAACTTGATTGGAAATCCATATCCGTCAGCGATAGACATCGATGAATTTATTTTATTAGATCCTGAAAATGAAGAAATAAACAACTTGGCATTTGATGGTACTATCTATTTATGGACACATAGTACACAAATATCGAATGGTACAACAGGTGATTTTGTAGATACAGATTACGCCTCTTATAACTTATCTGGTGGGACAGCATCTGCGAATGGAGGCCCTGCACCAACACAGTATATTGGTTCTGGTCAAGGGTTTATGGTGAGAACCTATTCTAACGGTACCTTGAACTTCACAAATAACATGCGTGTTCAAGGACTAAATACCCAATTTTTCAAAGCGGCTAAAGTGGTTGAAGAAAGAGATAGACTATGGTTAAATATTACCAGTGAGCAAGGAGCTTTCAATCAGATATTAGTTGGCTTTTTTGATAAAGCAACAGACGGTGAAGATAGAGGGTATGATGGTCTAAGTAACAATGCAGCAAGCTTGGTTAGTTTTTACTCTACTATTGGTTCTTCTAAATACGGAATTCAAGGCTTAGGTGCTTTTGATCAATCTAAACAAGTTACTTTAGGTTTTGATACTCAGATTGCTAGAACTTTTAAAATAGCCATTGATAATATAGAAGGTGTTTTGAAAGATGAAGATGTTTATTTAGTAGATAATGTCTTAAATAATGTGCACGACTTAAAGCAAGGGGCTTATGACTTTGAAGTTACTGAAGCAGGTAGCTATGCTGATAGATTTACCTTGCAATTTAATAAGACGACCTTAGGTGTAGATGATGTAGCATTGAACAATAGCTTTGTTGTTATTAATGAAGAAAATGCCTTTAGACTAAAATCAAATTCAGTGATTACAAATATTAAAATCTATGATATTACAGGTAGATTGTTAATTGATCAATCACCAAATGAAAATGAGTTTACTGTTCAAACACGTTCGATAACAAAAGGTACCGTGTTAATACTAAATGCGACACTAGAAGGTGGAGCTGAAGTAAGCAAAAAAGCAATTAAATATTAATAACGTTAATACTAAAAATAAAAAAAGCTCTTGAATTTTCAAGAGCTTTTTTTATGGTTGTATTTTTTTATACTAGAAAAGTTCTCTACCAGAAAAATGAAAAGCACCTTCTATAGCAGCATTCTCATCACTGTCAGAACCGTGTACAGCATTTTCACCAATAGAAGCAGCATATAACTTTCTAATAGTACCTTCTGCCGCTTCGGCAGGATTTGTAGCACCTATCAAGGCTCTAAAATCTTCTACAGCATTATCTTTTTCTAGAATAGCTGCCACTACAGGACCACGAGTCATGTATTCAACTAATTCTCCAAAAAAGGGTCTTTCATTGTGAATAGCATAAAACGCCTCAGCATCTCTTCTAGTCATTTGAGTCAGTTTCATGGCCACAATTCTAAAACCAGATGAGTTTATCTTTTCTAAAATTGCTCCAATATTACCTTTTTCAACAGAATCAGGCTTAAGCATTGTAAATGTTCTATTTGTCATTTTATATAATTTTCTTAAATGTGGTGCAAAAATAGCTGTTTTTATGGAATGTCAAAATTATCATTGTATTAATATTTTATGAACAAGAAATTAAAATAGTTAACGTTTATACTTAAGTTAGCCATTTTGTATGGTGCTCAATTGATCAGCTAAAATAGCGCAATTCAACAATCACAAATCTTAAATTATTGTATCTTCGCACTCAATGAATAAAAACGAAATTAAAGAAGTAAAGGAGTTACTATCAACACCTAAAAATATTGTAATCGTATCACACAGGAATCCAGATGGGGATGCGTATGGTTCTAGTTTGGGGTTGTATCATTATTTACTAAAATTAAATCATCAGGTTACCGTTGTGTCACCAAATGATTGCCCTGACTTTTTAAAGTGGTTACCTGGCCAAGAGAACATTATGATTTTTGAAGATGATCCTGTTTTGGGATCTCAACGAATGGCCGATGCCGCATTGATATTTACCTTAGATTTTAATGCCTTACATAGGGTTGGGAGTGCAATGCAGGTGGCATTAGAGGCTGCTTCAGCCGATTTTATAATGATTGACCATCACGAACAGCCTGACGGTTATGCAAAATATATGTACTCTGATTCATCAAAGGCTTCTACTTGTGAAATGATTTATCATTTCTTTGAAATGCTAGCGATTAATGAGATGCTCGATGTTGATATTGCCTCTTGTTTGTATACAGGAATTGTTACCGATACAGGTTCTTTTAAATATCCCTCTACTACTAGTGATACGCATACAATTGTTGCCAATTTGATGAATATAGGGATCAATCACACACAGATTCATTATGATTTATTCGATACAAACTCTTTTAGCAGGTTGCAATTACTGGGTAAGGCATTGCGCAATTTAAAAGTTATTGAGGATTGTAAAACAGCCTATATAACGCTTTCACAACGCGAATTAAATTCATTTAATTTTAAAAAGGGAGATACCGAAGGCTTTGTGAATTATGGATTGTCACTAGAAGGTGTTGTTTTTGCAGTTATTTTTATTGAAGATCAAAAGCAACAGATTATAAAAATGTCATTCCGCTCAAAGGGATCATTCTCTGTAAATCAGTTTGCTAGAAAATACTTCGACGGAGGTGGTCATGATAATGCAGCAGGAGGAAGAAGTGAATTGAATTTGAAGGATACCGTTGCAAAATTTTTAAAAATAATACCAAATTATAAAAATGAATTACAAAGCTCAAATTAAGTATAGTAGCTATGTGCTCGTTATAGCACTGCTAACGAGTTGTGGTCAGCCGCAAGCCAGAAAACCAGTTGTTCAAAAAACATCTACATTTTTGAAGGAATCTATTGAACGCAATAAAGTAATCAATCAAGGAGAAGAAAGCGTATTTAAAAGTTTGATAGCTTCTGATTCGATAAATAGTTATATTACTTCACCAAATGGCTTTTGGTACTATTATAATAAAAGAGATTCTATTTCTACCAAATACCCCGTAAGAGGGGATGAAGTAATCTATGAATATGAGATTACCGACGTAAATGGTGACCTAATGTACTCAAAAGAGGAATTAGGCGTTCGAAACTACTTAGTGGATAAAGAAGAATTAATTTCCGGATTACAAGCTGGTTTAAAACTGATGAAAGCTGGTGAAGAAGTTACTTTTTTATTTCCTTCACACAAAGCTTATGGGTATTCGGGATATAAAAAAATTGGGAGTAACCAACCTCTTATCTATAAAGTGGAGTTGAAACAAATAAAAACATCAAATTAATCTAATGAAATTTTTTAAGCGAATTCTTGTACTTGCTATTTTTACTTTAATATCTTGTAATACAGTAAAGTATACCGATTTGAAAGATGGTTTGTATGTAGATATTGAAACGAGCAAGGGTGATATTTTATTGGCCTTGAACTATGAAAATATACCTATTACAACGGCCAATTTTGTTTCCTTAGCAGAAGGTAGTAACCGATATGTTCAAAATAAATTTCAAGGAAAACCATTTTATGATGGGTTGACTTTCCATAGAGTAATCCCTAATTTTATGATTCAGGGAGGTGATCCGAATGGGAATGGTACGGGAGGTCCAGGTTATCAATTTGAGAATGAGCATCCTAAAAATAAAGATAGTACAGATGTGTATGTTTTTGATAAACCCGGAGTTTTGGCAATGGCCAATGGAGGTAGAGACTCAAATGGGAGCCAGTTTTTTATTACCCATACTGAATACCCTAGTATAAATGGAGGATATACCATCTTCGGACAAGTAGTAAAAGGTCAAGAGGTAGTAGATAGTATTGCTATTGGAGATAAAATGAACACAATTAACATTATCCGTGTTGGTAAAGGGGCAAAAAGTTTTAATGCACCTTTAGTTTTTGAGAATTATTTCAAAGACTTAGAAATAAAAGCAAAGCTAAAACAAGAGCGTATTGCGAAAGCCAAAGCTGAATTTTTGGAACTGGCCGAAACAACTAGAGCAAAAGCCGATGAACTACATTCAGGTTTGAAAATGCTGATACTAAAAAAAGGAACTGGAGTGAAACCAAAGTTAGGAGTGGATGTGAGAATTAATTGCTCAGGTTTTTATAAGGATGGAAATCTATTTTATTCAACCTATAAAGAGGTTGCTGAAAAATTTGGAAAGTATGATCAGCGCACTGAAGCTGGTGGATATTACAATCCCTTTACAATGCCATATAGTGAAGAGGCTACGTTAGTTCCTGGCTTTAGAGAAGGGATGTTAAATATGAATTATGGCGATAAGGCCATGTTATTTATTCCTTCACACCTCGGATATGGAGTTCAAGGAAATGGAAATATCCCTCCGAATACGGATTTAATTTTTGAAATTGAAATTGTAGATCAACAAGAATAGATCAATATTTATCCAATAAATTTAGTAGTTTTTTTGCTGCTTCAAAAGGAGTGGTTTTTGAATTGTTAATGGCGTCTAATTGAATTTTCATTTCAGCAGCAATTTTTACATTTGAATAAAATTGTTCCTTCAATTGCTGATTGATGGTTTCTAATAACCAAAATTTGTTTTGATCCATTCTTTGATACTCAAAGTACTGATTGTTTTTTGTTAGTTGAAAATAATCACTAATCATATTCCAAACTGTGTCAATACCTTCATTTTGAATCGCGCTACAGGTCGTTACTTTTGGTTGCCAAGTATTTTGTTTTAAAGGATATAAATGCAAAGCTCTTGTAAACTCTATTTTTGCGAGTTTAGCAGGTTTCAAGTTATCACCATCGGCTTTATTAATAACAATGGCATCTGCCATTTCTATGATTCCACGCTTGATGCCTTGTAATTCGTCACCAGCACCGGCTAGTTTTAGTAATAAAAAGAAATCCACCATTGAATGTACAGCTGTTTCTGACTGTCCTACCCCAACAGTCTCAATAAGAATGGTGTCAAAACCGGCAGCTTCACATAGGATAATTGCTTCACGTGTTTTTTGAGCTACCCCACCTAAAGATGCTCCTGATGGGGAAGGTCTGATAAAAGCATTTTCATCGGTAACAAGTTGTTCCATGCGGGTTTTATCGCCTAGAACACTTCCTTTGTGTATCGAACTGCTGGGGTCAACCGCCAAAACAGCTACCTTTTTGCCCAAAGAAGTCAGGTGTTTACCGAAAACTTCAATAAAGGTGCTTTTACCAACGCCAGGCACTCCAGTAATTCCAATTCTGATTGAATTGTTGGCATAGGGCAAACATTTTGTTATAATTTCAGAGGCTTTGGCTTGATGGTGTGCAGTAGTGCTCTCCACTAAGGTTATGGCTCTACTCAAATAAGCGCGATCTCCTTTTAAAATATTTCGAACGAAATCAGCAGTATTGGGAAGTTTACTTCTATTTAGTTTTATTTTTTGAATTGCTCCGGCATTTGTAGCTGCTGGTTGATCAATTCCTTCAACTTCATGAAGTGCACTGGTATGTTTCTTTTTTTTATTCATATCCGCAAAAGCGCTAATTATTGTAAATTTAAAATAATTATTTTTAGAAATGTGCAACACTCGATTTATTTAGTCGTATTTAAAACAGAACCAATAAAATAGCATGAGCCAAACTAAATTTTTGCAATCGCGATTGATAGCAGAATGCAAACAAAACAATCAGAAAGCACAGATGCAACTGTATGATATGTATTGTAAAGCAATGTACAACACGGCATATAATTTTGTAAAAGATGAAGCTGTGGCTGAAGATATGGCACAAGAAGGGTTTATTAAAGCGTTTCAAAAAATTGCTTCTTTTAATGAGGAAGTTTCATTTGGTGCTTGGCTGAAACGGATTGTTATTAATCGTTGTTTGGATTGGCTTAAAAAAAGAAAATTACATATGGTTTCTATTGATACCCAAGATGTACAAATAGCGAATGAGGAAAATTGGGAAGTTGATGATTGTATCAATATGCAATGTATACACGATTCAATCAATAAATTACCTGATAATTATAAGGTGGTGTTAAAACTATTTTTGTTAGAAGGATATGATCATCAAGAGATTGCGCAGATTCTAAAAATTTCTGAAGTCTCATCGCGATCGCAGCTATTTAGAGGAAAAAACAAATTAAAAGAAATCTTAAAACAGTACAATTATGCCTAAAGATATTAGAGATATTTTAAAAGAGGGTAGTGCAAATTCTAGAGAATTAAATACAGGTCATCGTGCTAGGTTTGAAGAGCGTTTGGTGCAATTAAAGCAACCTAAGAAGAATCATTTTTTCTTTCTAAAAATTGCGGCTTCTATCGTGTTATTATTAAGTGTTGGTTATTTCGCACTTACTGCCAATGAGGTGAAAGAAATCACCCCTTTAAATGTCACAGAAGCTACGAGTTTAAGTAGTATTTCGCCTGAAATGAAGCAGATAGAAAATTACTATGTGACGGCCATTAATTACGAGATAGCCAGTTTAGATATTTCAGATGACAATCAGGCCATTTTAGATGAATATCTAGAGAAAATCGGCAAACTCACGGAAGACTATCAACGGCTAGATAAAGAATCAATTCAAAATGGGATCAATGAAAAAACAGTAAATGCTCTGATTACAAATCTGCAACTGAGATTACAGATTTTATTACAACTAAAAGATAAATTAAATGAAATTAAAACATCAAAAAAGAATGAAGACATTACAATTTAAAGCACTAGTAGTATTCGTTTTTGTATTTATTACTTCCATCAACGCTCAAAAGCTTGATAAAAAATATACAGAACATTTTAATGTAAATGGAGATGTGGTAATTGATGTAAATGCGAGGTATACGGATATAGAAATAGAAACGTGGAATAAAAATGAAGTATTGATTGAAGCCTATATTATCATAGAAGGCGATTATGAACAAAAAGTGATTGACGACTATTTAAAAAGTTGGAATTTTGAAGCTTTAGGGAACAAAAAAAGCATTAAAATAACTTCAAAATCATCCGGGTTGCTTGATATTCATTCAATTAACTTTGATTCACCAAATTATGAGCGCTTATATACAACGAATATTCAAAATTCCCTCGAAAATTTACAATATGTATTACCAGAAATTCAATCGAGTTTAAGAGTATTAGACACAATGCATTTTGAATTTCCGGAAATGCCAGAAATGCCAGAAATGCCAGAAATTGAAACCTTTCTTTTTGATTTTGACAACTCCTTTCACGATGCATACGTGATAGAAAAATTTGATTTTGAAAAATATAAAAAGGATAAAAACTACTTAAAAGAGTGGAAAGAGCGGAATAAAGAAGCCCTAAAAGGAGGGGATGTTAAAGTAAGTAATAACTCAATATCAATTTCTATTGATAGAGATGAAGTTTCAAAGGAGGAGCTTGAGAAGCGAATGAAGGAATTGAAAATTCGCCAAGAAGTTCGTCAAAAAGAGTTGCAAGAAAGAATGAAGGAACGTCAAGAGGAATTAAAGGTGCGAAATTTGGAACTAAAAGAACGTTTGGAAAAAACAAGTGAAGAGCGCAAATTAGCACTGGTTAAAAGACAAGAAGCCTTAGCGAAGCGTCATGAAGAACTCGCTAAAAGTAGAGTGGAGATCCGGGATATTTTAGTCAATAGAGAACGAGTTAAAATAAAAAGAGTTTTAAAAATTAAAGCTCCTAAAGGAGCAAAATTTAATATGGACGTAAAATATGGGTCTATGAGCTTTCCTAAATAAAACGGGATTATCAATTACAAAAACCACTCAAATGAGTGGTTTTTTTGTTGCTAAAATGTTGTTACCTTTACCACACTAAAATTGTTTTTATTAAATGGAACTTTACAAGACGCAACAGCTTAAAATTTATAATTCACTTACCAATAAAAAAGAAGATTTTAAACCGTTAAATGAAGGAGCAATTGGTATGTATGTTTGTGGCCCTACAGTGTATAGTAATGTGCATTTGGGCAATGTAAGAACATTCATGTCTTTTGATATGATTTTTCGTTACTTTAAGCATTTAGGCTACAAAGTGCGTTATGTGCGTAATATTACCGATGCAGGTCATTTAGAAAATGATGCGGATTCAGGTGAAGATAGAATTTCAAAAAAAGCACGCCTAGAACAGTTAGAACCCATGGAGGTTGTACAGCAATATACGGTAGATTTTCATCAAGTATTAAACCAATTTAATTTACTACCTCCTAGTATTGAGCCTACCGCTACAGGTCATATTGTTGAGCAAATTGAAATTATTAAAACAATTTTAAAAGAAGGTTTGGCGTATGAAGTGAATGGGTCTGTGTATTTTGATGTATTAAAGTATAATGAATCGCAGCACTATGGTATTCTTAGTGGTAGAAATATTGAAGATGCCATTCATAATACACGAGTATTAGATGGTCAATCTGAAAAAAGAAATCCGCAAGATTTTGCTTTGTGGAAAAAGGCACAGCCAGAACATATTATGCGTTGGCCTTCACCTTGGAGTGATGGCTTTCCTGGATGGCATTTAGAATGTACTGCAATGAGTACAAAATATTTAGGTGATCATTTTGATATTCATGGGGGTGGGATGGATTTAAAGTTTCCGCATCACGAATGTGAAATTGCCCAAGCCCAAGCAAGTAACCATAAAGCACCAGTAAATTATTGGATCCACGGAAATATGTTGACCCTCAACGGGAAAAAAATGGCAAAATCTACGGGGAATAATATATTGCCTAGTGAATTAGTTACTGGAGAGAATACTATTTTAAAGAAACCATTTCCTGCTACTGTTGCACGATTTTTTATGTTGCAAGCACATTTTAGAAGTATTTTGGATTTTTCAAGTGATGCCTTAGAGGCAGCTGAAAAAGGATATTTCCGATTGATGAATGCATTGAATGATTTGGAAAAATTAACAACATCATCAACATCATCTATAGCTATTAAGGCTTGGAAACAGCAGTGTTATGATGCAATGAATGACGATTTTAATTCGCCTATTTTAATAGCACAATTATTTGAAGGCGTAAAATACATTAATCAAATTAAAGAAGGTAAAGCCACCATTTCAGCAAGCGACTTGAAAGAGTTTAAAGCAGTTATGAATGCGTTTGTTTTTGACGTATTGGGTTTAGAGAATGTTTCGATAAATGATAATTCGAATAAATTGTCTGGCGTGGTAGAATTACTCATTCGAATGCGTAATGATGCGAGAGCCAATAAAGATTGGGGGTTGTCAGATAAAATTCGCGATGAATTATTAGCGTTGGGTATTCAATTAAAAGATGGTAAAGACGGAACTTCTTTCACATTGTAATGAAGTATCAATTGGCTCAAATAAATGTTGCAAAGCTTCTTAAACCAATCGACCACCCACAAATTGCAGGTTTTGTAAACCAACTAGATTTCATAAATGCTTTAGCCGAAAAAAGTAAAGGATTTATCTGGAGGTTAAAAGATGAGGGAAGTAATAATGCAACAGCTTTGAATCCTTTTAATGACCCAATGCTTATCGTAAATATGTCTGTTTGGGAAGGTATTGATGCCTTAAAAGAGTATGTTTATAATTCAGATCATATAAAAGTGTTTTTAAAACGTAAAGAATGGTTTGAAAAACCTACCAATGCACATATGGCTCTTTGGTGGATTGCCAAAGGGGAATTTCCAACAGCAAAAGAGGGTAAAAGGCGTTTGGAATATTTACAAGCTAATGGCAGTACTGATTACGCTTTTACTTTTAGTAAAATAGAAGCACCAAAATTATAGATTGAATTCATTTTGAAAAAAATCACACAAATAGTAGCAATTCCATTCATTTGGCTGGTTCGTTTTTATCAGATAGCAATTTCACCATACACACCAGCTACTTGTAGGTATTCACCTACCTGTTCTCATTATACGGTAGAAGCTTTACAAAAACATGGTGTTTTAAAAGGAGGTTGGTTGGCGCTTAAACGAATTTTTAGCTGTCATCCTTGGGGTAAAAGCGGTTACGATCCTGTGCCAGATCCAAATTCTAAAAACAACAAATAAAGAACTCAACAATAAAATCTATATTTACATCTTAAATTTAATATATGAACTTTTTACTATCCATTGATTGGAATTTTAACCCAGACCTCTTTAAAATTGGCTCATTCCCCATTAAATATTATAGTTTAATGTATGTGCTGGCGTTCGTTATTGGTTTGCAATTAATGAAGCGGATTTTTATAAAAGACAATATTCCTTTAGAAAAATTAGATTCCATATTCATATATACAGTTATTGCCATGTTAATTGGTGCTCGAATGGGGCACTATTTATTTTATGAAGATGAATATACATGGGCAGAAGTATTTTTACCGTTCAGATTGAACCCATTTGAGTATACTGGTTATAGAGGATTGGCGAGTCACGGAGCGGCAATAGGTATTATTATTGCCATGTATTTTTATAGTAAAAAAGTAGTAAAAAAACCTATGTTATGGACCTTAGATCGGTTGGTGATACCAACAGCTTTAGGTGCCATGTTTGTACGTTTAGGGAATTTGTTTAATTCTGAAATTGTAGGTAAAGCTACAGGTTCAGATTTTGGATTTAAGTTTATCCGAAATGATATTAGTGAATATCAGGCGCTTAGTGTTACGAAAGCAGCCAATGTGAATGAGGCCTATAAATTTATTGCTACGAAATCGCGCTATAAAGAAATATTGGCAGAAGTTCCTAATAGATACCCAACACAGTTGTATGAGGCTGCTGGTTATTTAGTTACCTTTTTGATTTTGTGGTATATCTATAGAAAAACAGATAAGAAGGAAAAATTAGGATATATTTTTGGTGTTTTTATGGTCATGCTTTGGTCCATTCGTTTTATCGTAGAATTTTTCAAAGAATGGCAAGGTGGTTTAGAAGATTGGATAGACGTAAGTATCAAATTAAATACAGGCCAGTTATTGAGTATCCCTTTAGTTTTAATAGGTTTTTTCTTTATGTTTAGGAAAGTTAAAAAAACTTAAGCTAAATTACTGAAAACAAGCCACTTGAGTGAAGTGTTAAAATTATGTTAACTTTGTGTTAACTAATTCTAATAACAAACACTCAAATTTATGAAAACAAAAAATTATTTATTTATTGTATTCGTACTATTTTCACTGAGCTCTTTTGCTCAATCCTATACCGTAAGCGGTGTTGTAAGTGATAATAGTAATGAACCCTTACCTGGAGTTTCAATTGTTGTGCAGGGTACAACAACAGGAACAACAACAGATTTTGACGGAAACTATTCATTGGAGGTTACCAATGGTAACATTTTAGTGTTCACTTTTGTTGGCTTTGAAACACAACGCATAACTGTTAATGGTCAAACCGAAATTAATGTGACCTTGCAAGCGGGTGTCGCTCTTGATGAAGTTGTTGTGGTTGGAACAAGAAACCCAAACAGAACGGTAGTAGACAGTCCTGTTCCCGTTGATATAATTGACGTAGCAGAGTTAACCACAAATGGGCCACAAGTTAATTTAAATCAGATTTTAAATTATGTAGCACCTTCGTTTACCTCAAATACACAGACAATTTCTGATGGTACAGATCATATTGATCCAGCATCATTAAGAGGATTGGGACCCGATCAAGTTTTAGTGTTGATAAACGGTAAAAGAAGGCACAATTCTTCCCTTGTAAATGTGAACGGTACTTTTGGTAGAGGAAGTGTAGGGACAGATTTAAACTCTATTCCCGCTGCTGCTATCAAACGATTGGAAGTATTACGTGACGGTGCAGCTGCACAATATGGCTCTGATGCCATTGCCGGTGTAATAAATATCGTACTGAATGATAATGTGAATGAACTCAACGTGAAAGTTTCATCAGGAGCAAATTTTAGTAAAAATGCAAATGACCAAACTGGTGGAGTTGATGGTGAAACAATTAATTTAAGTGCGAGCTACGGATTACCTTTAGGTGATAAAGGTGGTTTTATAAACTTTACTGGTGATTTTGACTATCGAGATGATTACGGTAGAATGAAGGAATGGGAAGGAGATGTTTTTAATTTGTATAATACAGTAGAAAGATTCGCTGCAAATGATGGTTATAATCTTTCTAGTCTGTTAGATGATGATGTTAATGATGTTATCTTTTATGGAAACCAAGCGGGTTTAAATCTAGACCCTGGTGCCACTAAAGCCGAACTTCAAGGTATTTTATCTGCCGATAATACGAACGCTGAATTGTCAGCACGCGGTTTAGAACGTAGTGATTTTAACATGAGAGTGGGTCAGTCTGCTTTACGCGGAGGTCGCTTTTTTGCGAATTTCTCATTGCCGTTAGATGACAATGGAACGAAATTATATTCGTTTGCAGGTATTGGTTCAAGAACAGGTAATTCGGCAGGATTTTATCGATTGCCAAATCAGAGTAGAACCTATACACCGGCTTATATTAATGGTTTTTTACCAGAAATTAATTCGAAAGTTGACGATAAATCGATTGCTGTTGGTATTAAAGGAAAACTATCTGATTGGGATGTAGACTTTAGTAATACTTGGGGTAAGAACTCATTTTTATACACTATTGGTAACACATTTAATGCTTCACGACAAAATGCTTCACCTACAACTTTTGATGCGGGTGGATTTGCATTTATACAAAACACGGTTAATTTAGACATTAGCAAATTTCACGAAGATGTTATGTCTGGTTTGAATATTGCATTTGGTGCAGAGTACAGATTAGAAAATTATGATATCGTTGCTGGAGAAGAAGCATCTTATGCACAATATACGGCAACAGGTCAAGCAATAACAGTTTCTACTCAATCACCGTCGAAAGACTTTTTTGGCGCTTCTAGACCTGGAGGATCTCAAGTATTTCCAGGATTTAGTCCAACAAACGAACTGTCGAGAGGAAGAAGTAGTGTTGCTGGATATTTTGATATTGAAGCAGACATAACAGAATCATTTTTAGTAAGTTTTGCTACCCGATTTGAAAATTATTCAGATTTTGGTTCTACCGTAAATTTCAAATTGGCAACCTTGGTAAAAGCGAGCGACAATGTTAATATTAGAGCAGCTTTAAATACAGGTTTTAGAGCGCCCTCTTTACACCAATTAAATTTTAATTCAACATCGACTATCTTTGATCAAAATGGTGACCCTCAGGAGGTAGGTACTTTTGCAAATGATAGTAGAGCCGCAAAATTATTGGGGATTCCACAGTTAAAAGAAGAGACTTCTAGAAGTGTAAGTCTAGGGTTTACTTCAAAATTTCCCGACGCTAATATTAGTGTTACTGTAGACGGCTATTTTGTAGCTATTGATGACAGGGTGGTATATACGGGTCAATTTGAAGGTCCGGGAACAGGTACTGAACTTGATAATTTATTAGCTCAGGCAAATGCCACTGCAGCGTCCTTTTTTGCGAATGCAATAGATACAGAATCGAAAGGTTTAGACCTTGTGATTACGCATAAAGCAGATGTAGGTACCAATATGAAATTAAAGTCAGATTTATCGGCTACTTTTTCAAAAACAAAACAAGTTGGCGCTATTAAAGCTTCAGACGTTTTAGAAAACGCAGGTTTAGTTGGGACTTATTTTCCAGAAGACAGTAGGGTATATTTGGAAGAAGCAGTACCTAGAACAAAATTAGTGTTGTCTAATGCTTTGTCTAGTGAAAAATTTAATATTTTCTTGAGAAATGTCTATTTTGGAGAAGTAACTGAGGCAACAACAACGGTTGCCAATCAACAGGTATTTGGTACAAAAGTGGTAACGGATTTATCATTAGGATACAATTTTTCAGAAAGTATGACTGTAACTATTGGAGCAAACAACTTATTAGATGTATATCCTGATATGGCAGATCCAGCATTCAATAACCGTAGTTCTGGACGTTTTGATTGGTCTAGAAGAGCGCAACAATTTGGAGTTTCGGGTAGATTTCTTTTCGCGAGATTGAGTTTTAATTTGAAATAATACTTAAGAATAAAAGAATAGGTATCAAAAGGGTTATCGTGAGGTAACCCTTTTTGTTATCTAAAGAATTAAAATTGACAAAAACTTTTAGTAATTTGCAAACCTTATTTTAGGGTGATTTCTCTCCGTAAAGAAGGAATTATATACGTAAAATTTAAAATTTTAAAAGAGGATGGTTGTAGAAGAGATTTCATCAGAAAAAGCAATAGCATTAGAACAAAAGTACGGAGCACATAATTACCATCCGTTACCTGTAGTATTAAGTAGAGGTGAGGGGGTTTATGTGTGGGATGTTGAAGGAAAACGTTATTATGATTTTCTATCTGCATATTCTGCAGTAAACCAAGGACATTGTCATCCTAAGATTGTTGATGCCATGACAGCACAGGCAAAAACCTTATCACTCACTTCACGAGCATTTTATAACGACGTATTAGGTAAGTATGAGAAATTTGCCACCAACTATTTTGGTTTTGATAAATTGTTGCCTATGAATACAGGAGCGGAGGCAGTTGAAACAGCTTTGAAAATTTGTAGAAAATGGGCATATGAGGTAAAGGGTATTGATGAGAATATGGCTGAAATAGTGGTCTGTGAAAATAATTTTCACGGTAGAACAACGACTATTATTTCTTTTTCAAATGATCCTGTAGCACGTAAAAATTTTGGTCCATATACCAAAGGGTTTATCAAAATAGAATACGATAATTTAACCGCACTTGAAGCGGTATTAGTAAATAACAAGAATGTTGCTGGATTTTTGGTAGAACCAATTCAGGGTGAAGCAGGTGTTTATGTGCCTAGCGAAGGATATTTATCAAAAGCCAAAGCCTTGTGTGAAAAACACAATGTATTGTTTATTGCAGATGAAGTACAAACAGGAATTGCCCGTACCGGTAAACTATTAGCTGTAAATCATGAAAACGTCGTTCCAGATATCTTAATTCTAGGTAAGGCATTGAGTGGTGGTGCATACCCAGTTTCTGCGGTTTTGGCAAATGATCCGATTATGAATGTTATAAAGCCAGGGAATCACGGGTCTACTTTTGGTGGAAACCCCATTGCTGCTGCAGTAGCAATTGCTGCTTTAGAAGTTGTACAAGATGAGCACTTAGCGGAAAATGCGAATCGATTAGGTGTTATTTTTAGAGAAAAATTGAGTGAATTTGCAAAAACAAATACCTTAATTAACTTAGTTCGTGGTAAAGGGTTATTAAACGCCATTGTAATTAATGATAGTGAAGATAGTTCAACGGCTTGGGATATCTGCTTAAAATTAAGAGATAATGGTCTGTTGGCAAAACCAACACATGGTAATATTATCAGATTTGCACCACCTTTAGTAATGAACGAAGAACAATTAAATGACTGTATTTCAATTATTATCAATACTATAAATTATTTTAAAAAGTAATTAGATGCGATCTTGTAAAGTGTATATGGTTCTGTTCTTTTGCTTTATTGCAGCTAATATTTCTGCGCAAAGCAATCAAGAAGCGGCAATTAAAGAAACAATAGCAGTATTTTTTGATGGTTTACAACGTGGAGATACACTTGTCCTTAAAAAAGCAATCTCTGAAGACCTTGTATTGCAAACAGCATTTATAAATCAACAAGGAGTGTCCGTTTTAAGAACTGAAAATTCGGTCGATTTTTTAAAATCGTTGGCTTCAAAAAATCCAAGTGATACTTGGGAAGAGAATTTACTTTCGTACGCCATTCAAGTCGATGGCAATATGGCACAGGTATGGACGCCTTATGAGTTTTATTTGAACAAAAAATTCAGCCATTGCGGTGTAAATTCTTTTCAATTATTTAATGATGGAACTGTTTGGAAAATTATTTATATAATTGACACCAGAAGAAAACAGGACTGTGTTAAATAAATTCTACTAATTTTATATTTATGACAAAACGCATTGTAAATAAGTTAACACTTGATGATTTTGAATCTGTGAACTCCAATTCAGAATTAAGAGCATTGATCAAAAAAAAGAAAATTGATCTTAATTGGGTTGAAAACAGAATACTATATGAGGAAGAGCTAAAGAAGTTACAAATTGAACTTGTAAAACTTCAGCAATGGGTAGTGAAAAATAAAAAGCGAGTTGCTATAATCTTCGAAGGACGAGATGCTGCTGGTAAAGGAGGGTGTATTCGAAGATTTGCTGAGCATTTAAGTCCTAGAGCCTCGCGTACAGTGGCGCTAAATAAACCCACGGAAATTGAATTGGGTCAGTGGTATTTTAGAAGGTATATCAAAGAACTACCAGAAACGGGTGAAATCGTATTTTTTGATAGAAGTTGGTACAATAGAGCAGTAGTAGAGCCCGTGATGGGATTTTGTACAGAGACGCAGTATAAACAATACATGTTGCAAGTTCCAGATTTTGAGCATATGCTCTATGAAGATGGGATATTGGTTATTAAACTTTGGTTTTCTATTTCAAAAGAAGTACAAAAGGAACGTTTTGATGCACGACTCGGAAACCCGTTAAAACGTTGGAAATTTAGTCCTGTAGATTTAAAAGGGCAAGAGTATTGGGATAAGTATACTTTTTATAAAGATCAAATGTTTAGCAAAACACATACCACCTATAGCCCTTGGATAATTGTAACTGCCAATAACAAAAAGGTGGCGAGATTAGAAAGTATGCGTTATGTATTGTCTCAGTTCGACTATGATGGTAAAGAAGATGCTGAAACAACCCTATTTCCAGATCCAAATGTCGTTATGAGATATCATCGTTCAATCAACCATATAATATGATACCATTTAAATTAAATGAACAAGGAGTTGACAAGTTAAATTCTAAAAAGGGTTTACTTGCACTACTTTCTAGAGAGCCTTACAATCTTTCAAGAGCCTTACGTTATGTAGACTATGAAAAAAGATTAGTAAAATTACAGGTTGAATTGGTACGTCTTCAAACCTGGGCAATTAATAATAATGAACGAATAATTATAATTTTTGAAGGTAGAGATGCTGCCGGAAAAGGTGGAGCTATTCGTAGAATTACTGAACGTATTAATCCGCGTCATTTTAGAATAGTGGCCTTACCTAAACCAAGTGAGGAAGAAAAAACACAATGGTATTTTCAACGATATGTAAATCAATTTCCAAAAGCTGGTGAGATCGTATTTTTTGATAGAAGTTGGTACAACAGAGCTGTGGTAGAACCGGTTAATGGTTTTTGTACACCAGAGCAGTATGCAATTTTTATGAATCATGTAAATAGTTTTGAGCGAATGGTTACTGATTCCGGTATTCGGGTAGTGAAAATTTATATGTCTATCTCTAAAAGAGAGCAAGCGAAGCGATTTACAGACATTAAAAGCAATCCTTTAAAGCAGTGGAAAATGACCGAGGTTGATAGAAAGGCACAAGAATTATGGGACGTTTACACCGATTACAAAAAACGAATGTTCTCCAATACTAAAGATTCGGGGATTCCTTTTAAAATAATCCGTGCGAATAAAAAAACATCAGCTCGGGTGGCGACTATTCAACATATATTAAAGTCAATTCCTTATGACAAAACACTAGAAGTCTAGTTTTAAGTTAAAAAAAAGCCGCTAGTAACTAGCGGCTCTTTTTTTTTATTGAGTTTGTAAGTCCTCTAAAGTTTGACGCAGTAGTTCAGGATCCTGAATCGTGTCCCATCCAAAAAATGAAATAACTCCTACAATAGCTATGAGGTAGAGTATACTGAGAACAATACCAATTAAAGCCATTACTTTTCCAGCTTTTACATTTTCAATTCCTGTAAAATTTTCAGGCGCTTCATTGTATTCATTGGTGGCTTTTTTTCCAACAACTAAGGCAATGGTTCCAAAAATTAAGCCTGGTATCGAGTAGCAACAGCATCCTATTATTGATAAGATTCCCATGACTAATACGAGGGTTGAATTTGGCAGTTTTTGTTTTTCCATGATTTTTTGGTTTTGTTAAATAAATTTAAGAGTATAGTTGATTACCATTATCGCTATGTTTACAATAAAGAGTGTGACTAATAGTTGCGATCCAAATTTAAAGTTAAATTTCAAGTGCAATACTAAAAAGCCAAACAGTAGCATTAGTGTATAAATAGCTGGATACATATAAAAAGCGTCTACAAATTCACCTTTCAAAACGTGAATGAATGAACGTTGCATTCCGCAGCCAATACAGTCAAAATGAAGTAGTTCTTTCCATTGACAGGCCAGCATATGATTTTCCAAAAAAGAAGTGATACTCATACTAATTTTTCATAAAAATAGGAAAAAATATTGGGAACCAATGTGTAAGTATTAATTTTGCAGATATGAAGGAGTTATTTAAAATAGGTGATAAAGTTGCAGTGCTTGATGATACCATTAACGGAGTAGTAGCCGACTTAAATGGGCAGTCAGTTACTATTGAGGCCGATGATGGATTTTTATTAGTATATGATGCGTCAGAACTAGTTCGAGTCGCTATGGATCAGAAAGCGTATTCAAAATATATCGATATTAAAAACGACGCATTATTGGAAAAGGAGTCATCTGATAAAAAAAGAACACCTACTAAACGACTAAAAAGTGGGACACATCCGCCTTTAGAAGTTGATTTACACATTCATCAATTAGTTAAGACAACGAAAGGAATGACTAATTTTGATATGCTAACATTACAAGTAGAAACTGCTAGGAGACAGTTAGATTTTGCGGTTCGAAAGAAAATACAACGTGTCGTTTTTATTCACGGGGTAGGTGAAGGTGTGTTACAACAAGAATTGACGTATTTGTTTAACAGATATCATGTTTCGGTAAGTCAAGCTTCCTTTCAGAAATATGGAATGGGTGCCACAGAGGTATATATTTACCAAAATCAATAATCTGATAAGCCTTAAATAGGTTCTTCTTCAGTAATGGTTACGCTTTTTGTCAATACGCCATAATCGAAAGTATCAAAGCTTCTCGAACCACGATTTGAGCTATTTAGCACCAATATATTGATGGTAAAGTTTGAAGTATATGTTTCGTAATATACATTTAAATCTCTCTCAGGAATTTCACTTAACGGAGTTGAATCATCGGCATCTAAATAGTTCTTTACACCATCTAAATCATCATCAGAAGTTATTGACTCCTGTCGCGTAGGTGTTCCATCACCATCATCATCAGCATCTAAATAGTTGGGTATTCCATCCGCATCGGTATCATCATTTGTAGGGTCTCCATCGCCATCAACATCCTCATCCTTTGTAAGTACATTGTCGTTATCATCATCAAAATCGATATAGTCAGGAACACCATCAGCATCGGTATCATCATTCGTAAGATCTCCATCACCATCAATATCTTCATCTGCTGCCGTTACATTATCTGAATCGTCTTCAGTTAATATGGTAGTAACTATCAAATCACCACTTCCCGTCCATTCACTGATAATTTTTGGGGTTGTGGGAGGTACATTTTGACAGAAATAACCAGAAGAAGGGACAGCGTCTTCCAAGGTTCTGTAAATAACGGTATTACTACCCGTTTCACTTAAAGTAATTGTTTGATTGGTTCTAACGGTAGTTAAAAAATCATCAGACACATTGTCTAATTGCACAATTAACGTTTCATTTTCATTGACTTTATAAAGTAAAACGTCACCACAATCATTGATGTCAGCATCAGAAAAATCAAAATTAATGACATCAATATTACCATCATTACATGCAAGCGTGCTGAGTGCAATTATAAAAAGCAGTATTTTTTTATACATTTAAAACAAACTTAAGTTGTTGATAGTTACAATAGTTAATTCAAGAACGCCGTCCGCGCTCTTTGTCGAGATCTCATGACGAGGGTTTGATATGCACAAAAATAACACTTTTACTAAGCAGAATAAAAATACTTGATGTTAATTTTAATTACTTTTGCATAAGATTAGAAGGTAATGACAACAATTTATTTAGATAATGCTGCAACAACACCAATAGATAGCGCCGTTATTGAAACAATGATGAAGGTAATGTCTGAAACTTTTGGAAACCCTTCGTCAACACATCAATTTGGTAGAAAGGCCAAAACGCTGGTTGAAGAGGCTCGTAAGGATATAGCAAAACACTTTAATGTAACGGCTGGTGAAATTGTTTTTACCGCAGGTGGTAGTGAAGCTGATAATTTGATTTTGAAGAATGCCGTACAAAATTTAGGGGTACGACATATCATATCTTCAAAAATCGAACATCACGCGGTGTTACACACCATTGAAGCAATTGCTGAAGAATTTGACGTTAAAGTGAGTTATGTAAATCTTCATGAGAACGGTGATGTTGATTATAAACATTTAGAAGCCTTACTTCAAAACAATTCAGAGAAAACGCTGGTTAGTTTAATGTATATCAATAATGAAATTGGTAACCTCTTGGATTTAGAAAAGGTATGTAATTTATGTGTTGCTAATAATGCTCTTTTTCATTCTGATACGGTACAAGCAATTGGTCATTACCCTATAGATTTGCAAAAGACCCCCATCGACTTTATGGTGGCAAGTGCACATAAATTTCACGGTCCAAAGGGAGTCGGGTTCGCGATTATAAAAAAAGGTTTCGGAATTAAACCATTGGTAGTTGGAGGAGAGCAAGAGCGTGGTGCAAGAGCAGGAACTGAAAATGTACACAACATTGTAGGGATGCAAAAAGCGTTGACAATTGCAATGGATACTGTAGTAAAAGATGTAGCTTCTATTAATCGTTTGAAACAGTATTTTATAGATAAACTAGTAAATTTAAGTCCTGATATTCAGTTTAATGGGTGTTCTGGAGAATCAAGTACAAGTTCATGCCTTATTTTAAATGTCCGTTTTGCAAAGGAAATTCCTATGTTTTTATTTCATTTAGACTTAAAAGGAATTGCAGCTTCTGGAGGAAGTGCTTGTCAAAGTGGTAGCAATAAAGGGTCTCATGTGTTGAATACCATTTTACCTAAAGAGGAGGCAATGAAAACTTCGGTGCGTTTTTCGTTCAGTAAATGGACTACCAAAGAAGAACTAGATGATACGCTAGGAGTAATTAGGGACTTGGTTTAAATTATTTTTCAGATAAAATAGCGATGGCAAAAGTATATAATTGGGGCATAATCGGATTGGGGAAAATAGCACATAAATTCGCTCAGGATTTGTTGTTGGTTGAAGAAGCGAATTTATTCGGTGTGGCTTCAAGAGATATTGATAAAGCAACAATATTCGCCAGTAATCATAAAGCTCAAATAGCTTATGGCTCGTATCAAGAGCTAATGAATGACCCCAATATTGATGTTGTTTATATTGCAACACCTCATATCTTTCATTGTAAATATACCATCATGGCATTAGAAGCAGGAAAAGCCGTGTTGTGTGAAAAGGCATTTGGTATGAATAGGAGTCAGGTTGAGCGTATGATTGCTAAATCTAAAGAGAAAAACCTCTTTTTGATGGAAGCCTTATGGACTCGTTTTTTACCAAGTACAGAGAAATTATTACAGTTGTTGCAGAATGATAGTATCGGAGATTTAAAATCAATGCGGGCAGATTTTGGCTTTAAAGCCGATTTCGATCCGAACAAGCGTCTATTTAATAAACAATTAGGGGGTGGTGCTTTGTTGGATATTGGATTGTATCCTGTTTTTCTAAGTTTGTTAACATTGGGTATTCCGAAAGAAATAAAAGCCATGGCAACCATGTCAAGTACTGAAGTTGATAGTTCGTGTGTTATGTTATTTAACTATGCTGCTGGGCAAACAGCTATTTTAGATGCGAGCCTAGTTGCTTCTACGCCTTTAGAAGCTTGGTTGCATGGAGATACGGGTTCTTTAAAATTACACAACCCATTTCATCATACCAAAGAGATATCTTACTATAAAGGACATGATTTTGTAGAAACGTTTCATGAAGAAATTATAGGGAATGGTTACTATTATGAAATAATTGAAGTCGTAAATTGCTTAGCAACAGGTAAAATAGAAAGTGATAAAATGCCATTGTCTTTTAGTTTGGATTTTATCACTTTATTAGATGCTGTTCGAGAAAAAATTGGATTGACCTACTAATCTCTATGTCTAGAATTTGGTCGACTCGCGTTTGACTTATTCTTATTTTTCCCTTTCCAGTTGCTATTTCCCGATTTGGATGAATTTTTGTGATGTGGCTTATTACGCTGTTGTTTTGGTTTTGAATCATCACTAACATCATTCGATTTAAAATCTACAAACGGGTGTTCTGTAATTACCGGAATTTTTTGATTGATTAACTTTTCAATATCCTTTAAATAAGGACGTTCATCTCTGTCACAAAAAGAAATTGATTTACCACTAGCACCAGCTCTACCCGTTCTACCAATACGGTGAACATAGGTTTCAGAGATGTTTGGTAAATCGTAATTAACTACATAACTCAAACTGTCTACATCAATTCCTCGAGCAGCAATGTCAGTTGCTACCAATACTTTGGTGTAGCCACTTTTAAAATTCTGCAATGCTTTTTGTCGTGCTACTTGCGATTTGTTACCGTGTATAGCCTCCGCTTTTATGCCTTCTCTATCTAATAATTTTACAATTTTATTAGCACCGTGTTTGGTACGTGAAAACACCAGTGTGGCGTCAAAAATTTGTGTATTAATTAAATGAACTAGTAGTTTTATTTTTGCACTTTTAGAAATAAAATATACTTCTTGGCTTACTTTCTCAGCAGTTGCTTGTTCTGGTTTGATCGTTACACGATCATAATCACCTAAAATTTTTCGAGACAGCTCAACAATACTTGGTGGCATGGTTGCTGAAAAGAAGAGCGATTGACGTTTGGTAGGTAATTTTGCAATGATTTTTTTGATATCATGAATAAAACCCATATCTAACATTTGATCGGCTTCATCAAGCACAAAATATTGAACATCTCTAAATGTAATAAATCCTTGTTGCGCTAAGTCTAATAATCGACCTGGAGTAGCTACTAAAATATCAACGCCGCTTTTTAATACTTTCACTTGTGCGGCTTGTTTAACACCTCCAAAAATAACCGTATTTTTTATACCGGTATACTTTCCATAGGCTGTAAAACTTTCACCTATTTGAATAGCTAATTCACGAGTGGGAGTAACAACGAGTGCTTTTATTTTTCGCTGCTTCGTGTTTAGATTGATGTTGTTGTAAATATGTTGTAAAATAGGGATCGCAAATGCTGCAGTTTTACCGGTACCTGTTTGTGCGCAACCTAGTAAATCTTTATTGCGAAGTAAAATAGGGATTGCTTGTTCTTGTATTGGGGTGGGATGTGTATAGCCTTCATCGTTCAATGCTTTTAGTACAGGCTCTATTAATTGTAAGTCTTTAAATGTCATATATTAAAATAAGCGGCAAAGGTATGATAATTGAATGGAACGCACTATTTATATTGGCTTTATAAAAGAATGTGGCTAGTTGAGAAGTGATAAATCGGCCTTCATATTCCATAAAAAAAGCCGAAGGTTTACTTCGGCTTTTTAATATTATTTTTTCTTTTTTTGTTGTGCTTGTTGTTCTTGTGCTTGCTTCATAGCGTCATCGATACGTTGTCTGAATTTGCTTTTCTTTTTCTGTGGTTTCGCCTTATTCTCTTGAATTTGTGCGTGTATTTTGTCCTCGTCAATGACGTAGTTTTTAATCACTAACATAATTCCTATCGTTAGTAAGTTAGAAACAAAATAATACAAACTCAAACTACTCGCATAGTTATTAAAGAAAAACAACATCATTATTGGTGATAGATACATCATCATCTTCATCATTTTCCCCATATCTGGCATCCCTTCTTGTGTTGGTGGCTGCATATTGGCTTGTTGACTCTGGGTCATACGCATATAAAAGAAAATAGCAACTGAAGCCAATATTGGAAATAAACTAACGTGATCTCCATAAAAAGGAATACTAAAGGGCAACTGTGCTACCTTATCATACGATGACAAGTCAGTAGCCCATAAGAAGCCTTTTTGACGCAATTCTATATTGGAAGGGAAAAATCGAAATAAGGCAAAAAACACGGGCATTTGAATTAAAGCTGGGATACACCCAGAGAGTGGGCTCACACCTGCTTTTCGCTGTAAAGCCATGGTTTCTTGCTGGCGCTTCATTGCGTTTTCTTTACCAGGATACTTCTCATTAATAGCTTTCATTTCAGGTCGCAATACCTTCATTCTAGCACTTGAGAGGTATGATTTGTAAACCGCAGGTGACATGATGATTCTAACAATGATGGTCATTAAAATAATAATCAACCCATAATTAGTCATAAATGAACTTAAAAAGCTAAATACAGGGATGAAAATAATTTTATTTATCCATCCAAAAATACCCCATCCTAAATCTACAACCTCCTTTAAATCAGTACCTTTATATGCTTTTAATGTTTTATAATCATTAGGACCATAATACATATTCATAGTATAGTTCAACTCACCACTTTTCATATCTAAAGGTGTGTTGATGCTAAATTGTTTGGTGAAAACTGTATCAATTTTTTCATCTTCCACCAAGTTTTTAGAAACTATTTTGGCATCAGTAAAAGGTGTTTCCGACATTAAAATAGAAGAGAAAAAATGTTGTGTAAAAGCTACCCAATCAACATCATTTTGTATATCCTCATCGTTTGCCGATAAATAATCTACATCATCATCAGCTTTAAAGTAGTAATAAGAGTACATGTTTTCTGAACTCAAACTTTTTTCATTTCTAAAAGCCTTTAAATCCCAATCTAGGTTTATGTTTTGTGATGTATTGATGATGTTGTTTAAACCTTGTGAGCGAATGGCGAAATCAAGCATGTAGTTATTTGGCTTGATTTCATAGTAATATTCTAAATAGCGGTTGGTGTCTACTTTCAATTTCATAGAAAGAATTTGACGATCCCCATTTTTAGTTAAGGTAGGTTGAAAAAATAAATCTTTAGTATTTAAAATTCTTTTATCTGTAGTCCCAAAATTAATATTAAAAGACGCATTGTTGTCTTTTATTAAATACAATGGTTTTTGGTCGTAGGTTTTATAATTTTTGAGCTCAACTTCCGTAATTTGGCCCCCTTTATTACTTACCGTTACTTTTACAAGTTCATTTTCAATTACAGTTTCATTTGCTTTCGCAGAAGGCAATGTTGCACTATAAGCAAAAGCACCTAATTCATTCTGTACATTAACTAAGGCGATAGAATCACTAGGATTCACTGCTGTAATAGGAGTAGGTTCTTCTGGATTGTTTGTAGTATCTGCCTGTTGAATTTTTTGAATTGAATCTTGAACTTGTTCGGTTCTTTGTTGTTGTAATTCTTCTGGAGTTGGTTGGTTGGTATAAAAATACCACAACATAATGGCTCCTAATAAAACAAATCCGATAAGTGAATTGAGATCAAATTTTTTTTCTTCCATAATTAAAAATGCCAGATTGACATGTGTAGTTAGCTATTAGTATCAATTAAATAAGACAAACAGTCAAAAGCTGATTTTAACTTTTAGACAGCGCGAAAGTATAAAAAACAAGCCATATAGCCTTTGTTTGTTTGCTTTTTTTATCAATATTCTAACAGAAAAACGAGGTTTTATTTAGTTACTTTTTTTTACTTGTAGAGGTACTTCAAATAGCATTCCAAAAACCTAACACAATTTTTTGACAGCCTGGGCGAGTTTATCGGCTGCGTCAATATTGTTTCGAAACCATAATTCTGGTTCAATCAGTTCTAATTCTGCCAGTGCTATTTGATTGTTGTTGTCCGTGAATAAATCAACTCGGGCATAAATAGGTTTTGGTTCGCAAGCATTCACTGTTTTTTCGGCAAAGGTAATTTCTTCGATAGTGGGTGAGTAACTATGTACAGTTCCTCCGAAATCATCTTGTACTCTAAAATCTCCTTTTTTAGCTATTTTTAAAACACCGTGTGTATACTTTCCTGCAATTAATACCAAAGAAATTTCTCCTTTATTGACAATATTGTATTGAAAGGGTTGTAACATCATCGCTTCTTTTGAAATCAGTGTTTTGAAGATGGTTTCATGTTCAGCAAGGTTGTTTTTAGTTAATTTATAAGTATGTCTAGCCGCGCCAGAAATCACAGGTTTTAACACGGTCTCATCAAAGTTGTGTTGGTCATAAAGTGCGTCTAAAGTAGTCTGCTCTCCAACCTCAATAAATGTAGTAGGTGCGCAATGGATATTCTTATGTGCGAGATCTTGTAAATAGTGTTTGTCGATATTCCAACGAATAATTCGTTCAGGGTTTAATAGTTTTGTTTGCTTACTCACAAAGTTTAACCAATCAGAAAATTCGTCAAAGCGATCAAAGTAATCCCATGTAGATCTAAACAATATAAATTGGGTAGTAGACCAATCAAAATCGGCATCATCCCAAGCTAGCCTTAGTGTTTTTAACCCTTGTTTTTCGAGGGCTTTTACTACAAGATTATCTTCTAATAAAACGTTTAAAATATAATCATTTGTAGCTTTTGGATTTACATACCTAGCATCTGTCAGTACAACTATATCAATTACTTTCATGCAGATTTTATTATTGGGATACGTTTATAGGGCTTTAATTTCTTTTGCAGTAAATTGTATTAGTTGGTCGAAAAACTCACTAAAATCATTTTCAAAATCAATATAGTGTAGTTGAAGGTCTTCAACTGCCAAATGCATTTGAGATTTGTTTTTGGTACGTCTATTCATACCTTCTAACACCTTTGCTATTCCTTCAATGGAGGCGTAATTTAACAACCAATTATCTTGAATCATATACGGCATCAAGTGTTTGGTTTTAACAGGGAGTAATTCGTAATTTTTGGTTAATAATTGATAAAAACTCTCGGTATAGCTACGTAAAGGAATCGCACTGTAATTCGACCAATTTTTGGCCAGAAAGTGATCGTATAAAATATCTATAATTACACCATCATAATGATTGTATCTGGCGTGGAGCCTTCGTTTACTTCGTCTTACTATTTTATGTGAATCTGTAAAAGAGTCTATTTGTCGATGCAATAGAATTCCGGCCTGAATTTCTTGCGGTAAATGCGTGTATTTATTGCCAACAATGGCGTCGGCAATAAAATTTCCAATTTTAATATTTTCATTTTCATCGGAGAGATAAATATGTGCTAAAAAATTCATAGTGTGAAAATAGTAATAAAAAAATAACTCCGTTCATATGAAAGGAGTTGTTTTTATTTTATGAGTAGTGTAATTTATTGCGGATCAACAAACTTCCATCGCATTCTGCCAAATAATTCAAGAAGCTCCTCTTTTACACTTGCTTTACAGATCATAAATTCATAATTACCATTATTGGTAATTAACACCACTAACTTTTTCTTGTCAAGCTGTGGCTTTAAACTTTGTAAATAAGAATTGGTCCAATCTTTTGGGTAAACTGATCTAAAGTGAAGTCCTTTAGCGTACTTCATCTTAGATAAATATTTTTTGGTTTCTTTGGCATCTTCACCATACCCCATAAGTCCTTGGTAGGTTAAAATTCGATGTAGAGCAATTTTAAAATAGTCTATTTCAGTATCAGCGTTTGTCCAATCTTTTAAATATTGATTTGGTTCTAATACAATTTTACCTTGAAAATTAGGTTTGTCCCAATTTGGATAAGAACGTACAGCATAATCTTTATGTACAAAATCAAACTTTTGTGGATCTGTTAATGACAACCAAGCTTTTTCGGTAATTTCATCTCTTTCTTCGGTAGTGTAAAATGATCTTCCTAAAATATTTACGATATCAGATATCGTTTCTTTGGTGATATTTAGACCCTCGAAACTAGGCTTTTCTTTTTTATATTCCTTAACGCGACTTTTAAACTTTATAATTGTGTAATCAGGCTCTTGATCTTGTGCAAAAGCACAAAAACTAGAAAAAATAAAAACCAATATTAGTAACCAATACTTCATTATTAATCTATATTCATAATTATTACTGATGGTCATGCAAAAACCGTTCTAATGTAGAACGGTTTTTAGGTTAGTTAAGTATGTCTAAAAAATATTAAGGAGCTACTAGTTCCCACTTAATTTTCTCAAACAATTTGGTCAACTCTTCTTTTTTATCAATTTTACAAACAATGATATCGTAGTAACCTTTTGTTACGAGCGCTACTAAGCCTTTTTTTGCCAATTCTATATTCACTGATTCAAGGTAGGAATAAGCCCAATCATCGTCGTCAGGTTCTTCTAATTTTATGTCTTTTGTAACCAACAGCTCATTAAAGGATGATTTTACTGAAGAGACATCATCTGCATACGACAATAAACTATAATGATTTAAAATTTGATTCAACGCAATTTGAAAATATGGGAATTCACTATCATTAATAGTCCATTCAGTAAGATACGGATTGGGTTCTAAAACCATTTCTCCTTTTGAATTTGTTTGCCCCCAACTTTTATTTGTTTTGATGGCAAAATCTTTATAAACAAAATCAAACATTTTCGGTTGGGTAAACGCCAACCATGCTTTGTTGATTATTTCTGTTTTTTCTTTTTTATTGTATAGGCTATCACTTAAGAGGTCAATAATATTGGTGACTAGCTCTTTGCTAACGCCAAGTTCTTGAGTTCTAGGAGAGTCATTTTTATACTTATATATTTTACTACTGAAGGTTATTTTGGAATAATCCGTTTGCCCAAATGTAGCGAAGGATAAAGCGAAAAATGCTAAGTAGAGGAGTAATTTTTTTACCATAAATACCTTTTAGTTGAACTTCATTTTATTAAAATTTTGATACTACTATACAATAGTATAACAACTTGCTATTTATTGTTCCTACCATAAAGTTAAACTTTATTATAAGATTTTACAAAAATATCTCAAATAATTTACAATCTAAAATAAAAATGCAACTATAAATAAGCCTGGTAATCAAGCAAATATATAAAAAAAATTATGATTAGGGGTTCATAGCACCTGCAATGTACAAAAAATAGCAGGTAAAAGTATTGAAATCAATAAATGCCCACAATTTTCTAATGAATGGTTTACTATTTAGAATAAATGAATAAAACTAGTGAATTAACCATTCAACATTACTGGCATCACAAGCATCGTTACCTTTTCACCTTCTTCTAAACCGTCTATTGGTGTTAAAATACCGGCTCTGTTTGGTAAAGACATCTCCAACAAAACTTCATCAGAATTTAAATTACTCAACATTTCCGATAAAAAGCGCGAATTGAATCCAATTTGCATATCGTCACCTTCATAATTACACTGCAAACGCTCATCCGCTTTATTTGAAAAGTCCAAGTCTTCTGCAGAGACATTCAGTTCAGTACCCGCCATTTTTAAACGAATTTGATGGGTTGTTTTACTAGAGAAAATAGAAACTCTTCTTACAGAATTTAAAAAAGAACTTCTTTCTAGGGTTAGTTTATTCGGATTTTCTTTAGGAATTACGGCGTCATAGTTTGGATACTTACCGTCAATTAGCCTACATACCAATACACTAGAGTCAAAAGTAAACTTCGCATTGGCTTCATTATATTCAATCGTCACATCCTCACTAGAATTTGCTAAAATACCCTTCAATAAGTTTAAAGGTTTTTTAGGCATAATAAATTCTGCAACCTCATTAGCAGCAATATCCGTTCTCACATATTTTACTAATTTATGTGCATCTGTGGCAACGAAAGTCAGACTTTCGGTTGAAAACTGAAAGAAAACACCACTCATTACAGGTCTCAAATCATCATTACCAGAAGCGAATATTGTTTTAGTTATGGCTGTTGCCAAAATGTCACCAGCAATGGTAGTTACGCTAGGTGCTTCTAGTTCAATCGCTTTTGGAAATTCTGCTCCATCAGCATAAGCCAAGGCATATTTACCACTGTCAGAACTAATTTCAATTGTATGATTATCTTCAACAACAAAAGTCAGGGGTTGTTCAGGAAACGTTTTTAAGGTGTCTAACAACAATCGAGCAGGTACTGCTATTGAACCTGTTTCATCAGCTTCAACTGCAATTGTTGTACTCATAGTTGTTTCTAAGTCGGAGGCAGAAATTTTAAGTTGATTATTACTTAAATCAAACAAAAAATTATCCAAAATAGGTAAGGTATTATTACTATTAATTACGCCACTAAGTATTTGAAGTTGCTTTAATAATTGAGTACTTGAAACTATGAATTTCATTTATAGTGTTTTTTTTTTAATGGAATACAAATATATTTTATTTAAATGAAGCTACAAAAAAATAATTCAGCTCAATTTTAGAACTTAATAACAAAATGTTAAGGTTTTCATAATTAGTTTATGATTGCTAATTTTTATGTTTAGTTTTGTTTGCAACAGTTAGCTTAAACGACTCTATGAAATACTACCTACCTTGCTTTTTTTTACTCTTTATTTGTACGTTTGGGATTGCACAACGTCCCGTTAAACCTTCTTCTTCTGAAATATATGAGTCCGTTGAAAAATTGAATTTTTTAGGTTCAGTGTTATATGTCGCGGCGCATCCTGATGATGAAAACACACGATTGATTTCTTATTTTTCCAACCACTTAAATGCTAGAACTGCTTATTTGTCCTTAACACGAGGTGATGGAGGACAAAATTTAATTGGTCCAGAAATACGTGAGTTTTTAGGTGTTATTCGTACACAAGAATTATTGGCTGCTCGTGGTGTAGATGGAGCTGAACAGTTTTTTACTAGGGCAAATGATTTTGGATATTCGAAACATCCTGATGAGACCTTAGCAATTTGGAATAAAGATGCCGTGTTAAATGATGTTGTTTCTCGTATTCGAAATTTTAAGCCAGATATCATTATCAATCGCTTTGATCATCGTACAGCAGGAACTACACATGGACATCATACATCTTCGGCACTATTGAGCATGGAGGCCTTTGATTTAGCGAATGACAGTAACTATAAAACCCATAAAGGATCTACAGATTTATGGCAACCCAAACGTCTGTTTTTTAATACTTCGTGGTGGTTTTATGGCAGTGAAGATAAATTTGAAAAAGCGGATAGAAGCAAGCTTTTGAATTTTGATATTGGGTTGTACTACCCTTTAAACGGACTCTCAAATAACGAAATTGCTTCTTTAGCGAGTAGTCAACATTTGAGTCAAGGTTTTGGGCGATTAACAACTCGTGGAACCGAGCAAGAGTATATTGAATTTTTAAAAGGCGACTTCCCTAAAGATAAAGCAAATGTATTTGACGGTATAGATACCTCGTGGAATCGGGTAGAAGGCGGTGCTGCAATTGGTATAATTTTAGAGGAAGTAGCGAAAAACTTTAATTTTAAAGACCCTACAGTTCATATTCCTCAGTTATTGGCGGCATATCAACTCATAGAACAATTAAAAGATACTCATTGGAAAGAAATTAAAAGTGCAGAAATAAAAAATGTGATTGCTTCGTGTATGGGGTTGTTTTTAGAGGTTTCGGCTACAGATAATTATGCCATTCCAAATGGAAAAGAAACACTAAATATTGAAGCCATTAATCGCAGTGGTTTAAAGGTAGAATTAGAAGGAATCCATTTTGAAGCGATTAACTCATCACTTTTTTCAGGTTCTCAACCCCTAGAAAACAACGAAAAATTCACCCTTAAAAAAGATATTACCATTCCTTCAAATACCAAATACACAACCCCTTATTGGTTATTAGAAAAAGGGAGTTTGGGTATGTATCACGTTGCAGATGAAACACTTATAGGTCTGCCAGAGAACAAGCATTTAAAGCTAAGGTTTAACTTAGTTATTAATGGTGTGCTAATTGATTTTGAAAGACCAATTGTACGTCGCTATTCAAAACCTGATAAAGGGGAACTGTATCAACCTTTTGAGATTGTACCTGAGGTTACAGCGAGCGTTGTAGATAAAATAATCATTTTTGCCGATGATTCACCAAAAGAAGTGGCGGTAAAAGTAAAAGCTACAAATGAAAACCTGAGTGGAAAAGTAGCGTTGAATTACCCCAAAGATTGGAATGTTTCACCAGTAGCTGTTGATTTTAAAATTGCACAAAAAGGAGGTGAGCAAACCATCTATTTTACGGTGAGTCCTCCAAAAAATCAAAGCGAAGGAAAAATTGCCCCAATAGTTACTATTGGTAATGCTATTTACACAAAAGAATTGGTAGCAATAAATTATGACCATATTCCGAAACAAGCAGTTGTACTGCCATCAGAAAGTAAGGTTGTACGTTTAAATATTCAAAAGAAAGGTCAAAAAATTGCCTATATTCAGGGTGCAGGTGATAATATCCCTGAAAGTTTGAGACAGATCGGATATACCGTTGTTGAATTAAAGAGCGATGAAGTTTCAGGAACGAATCTTCAAAGTTTTGATGCTATTATAGTGGGTATTAGAGCTTATAATATAGACGAACGAGCAAAATATTATCAAAAACAATTGCACGCCTATGTTGAAAACGGAGGCACCTTACTTGTTCAGTACAACACAAATAGAGGATTGAAGGTTGATCAAGTGGCTCCACTAGATTTACAATTGTCTAGAGACCGGGTTACCGATGAACATTCTAGTGTAACTATTTTGAATTCAGGCCACGAAGCATTAAATTTTCCTAATAAAATAGCTAAAACAGATTTTGACGGATGGGTACAAGAACGCGGTTTGTATTTCCCTGATAAATGGGACGGAGCCTTTACACCATTACTTTCAATGCACGACAAAGGAGAAAGTCCAAAAAACGGCAGCGTCCTAGTTGCTAAATATGGAAAAGGAAATTTTATCTATACCGGACTTAGCTTTTTTAGAGAGTTACCTGCAGGTGTACCAGGGGCATTTAAGCTATATGCTAACTTATTATCTCTAGGAAAAAACTCAACTGAAAAACCAATTAAAAATTAAGATATGTCAGCAAAAAAATATACATGGGATAAATTATATACCATTGTTCTGGTAATGAATGTAATTTACATCGTACTCTTTTATTTTTTAATGCAAATCTTCGCTTCATAATGCAGCAACTAAATTATATTGATTGGATCGTTCTTATAGGAACATTGTTGTTTATTGTTTTATATGGTTCATGGAAAACAAAAGGGCGAAAAAATGCACAAGATTTTATTCGTGGAGGGAACCAATCTAAATGGTGGACGATTGGTTTGTCAGTTATGGCAACACAAGCAAGTGCAATTACGTTTCTGTCTACCACAGGTCAGGCGTATTCTGACGGTATGGGTTTTGTACAATTTTACTTTGGTTTACCCATTGCAATGGTCATTATATGTATGGTTTTTATTCCACTTTACCATCGATTAAAGGTATATACCGCCTACGAATTTTTAGAGAATAGATTCGATTTAAAAACAAGAAGTCTTACGGCAATTTTATTTTTGATTCAGCGTGGTTTAGCGGCGGGAATTACCATTTTTGCACCCGCAATTATTTTGTCGGTTGTATTGGGATGGGATATTATTTATCTGAATATAATTATAGGAATTTTAGTGATAATTTACACCGTTTCCGGAGGGACAAAAGCTGTAACTATTACACAAAAGCAACAAATGTTTGTAATTTTTGCTGGGATGTTGGCGGCTTTATTTATTATTTTAAGTTTAATTCCAGATGAGGTTTCGTTTGCAAAAGCCTTAGATATTGCAGGCGCTAGCGGAAGAATGGAAGTATTAGATTTTTCATTCGATTTAGAAAATAGATATACTGTGTGGACTGGAGTAATAGGGGGTACCTTTCTAATGCTCTCTTATTTTGGTACAGATCAAAGTCAGGTGCAACGGTATTTATCCGGCAAGTCAATGAAAGAAATGCAAATGGGGCTGATTTTTAACGGCCTCTTAAAAGTGCCCATGCAGTTCTTTATTTTATTGGTTGGTGTAATGGTTTTTGTATTCTATCAATTCAACCAAGCGCCATTGAATTTTATTGATGCTTCCACCGAAAAAGTGTTGGCTTCTGAATATTCTCAACAGTATGAAAGTCTTCAAAAGAAACAAAATACCTTGTTTTTGGAAAAGAAGGAGCTGAGTATTGAGTTTTCAAAAAACGAAAATGCAAACACTAGAAAGAAATTAATTCAATTAGATAGTATCGAAAGAGCGCATCGCCTAGAGTCGAAATATTTAATTAAAAGAGCGATTGACAGTTCGTATGCAAATCAATATGATCGGTTAAGTGCTGATTTAAGTGATATAGCTGAAAATAGCGCTGCCTTTAAAGAAAAACAAGCTGAATTGCTTTCATTGTATAAAGATTCTGCAAAAGATACAGAGACGAATGATAGAGATTATATGTTCATTACGTTTATTTTAAAGTATTTACCCAAAGGGTTGATTGGTTTGTTGTTAGCAGTCATATTATCGGCGGCAATGTCGTCAACTGCTTCAGAAATAAATGCCTTAGCAACTATTACTTCTATCGATTTATATTCGAGAAATATGAAAGAAGACAAAGGCGAACAGCATCTTGTAAAAGCAACCAAAGTTTTTACGCTTATGTGGGGAATAATTGCCATCGTTATTGCATGTTTTGCCAATCTCGCTGAGAATTTAATTCAACTGGTAAATATTATCGGCTCTATTTTTTATGGGAATGTATTGGGTATTTTCTTATTGGCTTTTTTCTTGAAGTTTGTTAAAGGTAATGCTGTTTTTATTGCCGCATTAATTACGCAGGTTATTGTTATTATAGGTTGGTATTTAGATTGGATGCCTTACCTATGGCTGAACTTGTTTGGTTGTGTATTGGTCATGTTAATAGCCATCATTTTACAACAATTTTTTAAAAAACCTACGAATTCGTTGGTTTAGAACACTATCTGTAAAAAATAGTAGTTTTATAGGTATAAAATAACCGAATTTGACTGCAAAAAGGAAAATATTTTTAGGGCTTTTGGGCACACTAGTTTTCTTGATAGGCTATGTGGTCTATTTGCTTTTTATAGCGCCAAGCACGAATTTACAATCTATTTATCTGATTCCGAAAGATGCTGTTTTTGTAGTTGAAACACAAGAACCCATTGCTGCTTGGGAGGAGATTCGTGAAAGTGACGTTTGGAAACACCTACAGAAAAACGATTATTTTTATGAAATGACAGAAAGTATCCATAAAATGGACACTGTTTTTTATAGTAAAAAGAAACTGTTTGAATACTTTGGTACGCGCTCCTTGTTTTTTTCTGTGCACATGTATAAGCCAAAACAATACGGACTTTTTTATGTAATAGATTTAAAAAGAATAGCAAAGCTCAAGTTATTAAATACTTATTTAAATACCATTTTAAATGATGACTATACACTCAGCAGAAGAACCTATAACGGTCATGAAATTATTGAGCTGTATGACAAAGAGAGTCGAGAAACATTATACCTGTCATTTATAAAAAATCAATTGATTGCATCGTATGTCCATACGCTTGTAGAAGCTTCCATAGACGAATATAGTGCCCCAGTTATTGGACGGAATTTAGATTTTATAGAAGTAAAAAAGAGAGTGGGTTATGATGATATGTTTCGCTTGTATTTGCAATACAGTTACCTGGATGAATACATCCGTTATTTTACGGATACCCCTAAAGAATGGGTACGAATATTAAGTGATCATTTTTTATTTTCTGGTTTTACATTTGATTTAAAAAGTAATAACACCATAACTGCAAATGGGTTTACAAATATGAGTCCAACCACTGTTGGATATCTAAAAGCCTTACAAAAATCGGGTAAAGCCAAAAGAACAATTCCTAAAATTGCACCGAAACGAACGGCCTTATACCTCAGTTATGGTTTTGATAGTTTTGATGAGTTTTATGCAAATTTTGAAAAAATTCAACAAGAAAATCCAGTCGATTTTGAAACCTATACTGCGAGTATTGCAAAAATAGAAAAACAGCTGAAAATTAACATAAAGGAAAATTTTGTGAGTTGGGTTGGTAATGAAATGGCATTATTACAGTTGCAATCTTCCGTTACAAAAGGCAAAAATGACGTGGCCTTGGTTTTTAAAGCTAATGATATAGAAAGTGCCCAGATGAACTTGAATTTTATATTGAGACAAATTAAAAAACGGACCCCTGTTAAATTTAAGCAAATAGACTACGAAGGACATGTTATTAATTTTATGTCTATTAAAGGTTTTTTTAAATTATTGGTTGGCAATTTGTTCAATGAACTAGACAAACCGTATTATACCATAATTGACGATTATGTTATATTTAGTAATAAGCCCAATACCTTAAAGAGCATCATTACTGATTTTAAGACAAAGCAAACGCTTGATACTTCAGAAGATTTTCAACATTTTAATCGGTATTTCGACAAAGAGTCAAGTGTATTTGCCTATATCAATACACCCGTTTTATATGAAAATATGTATGCCTTTGTAGATACCGCCACTAAACAACAAATAGAAGAGAATAAAGATTTTATTATTTGTTTTCCTCAAATAGGATTTCAACTGATTCCATACGCTTCAATGTTTGAAACAAAATTGGTAGTAGATTATCAAGATGCGGCTTTGGTGGAGGGTAAAGATCAGTTTAAGGATAACCAATTGTTTGGACCTTCCATAAGTGGTAGTAAAGTTACCACAAAAAATATATTGGAAGTGGCCACGATATTTAAGGTGAAAAAGATCTATCCAGAAGATTTAAATGCCGATGAATATCTTACAAAATATCCAGACGGAAATCCACATTTGAAAGTGCAGTTAAAAGACGGATTGAAACATGGACGGTATTTTGAATACTATCCAAACGGTGTTGTTAAAATTAAAGGGCGCTATCGCAAAGATATACAAATAGGAGTATGGCGTGCATATGATAAAGAAGGGGGATTAATTAAACGCAAACGGTTTTAATATGCGTAAGGAACAGAAATAACAGGTGTTTTAGTGGGTAACTAGTTTTAATCCTACAATGGAACTTATTAAGGTGACTATAAAAAACAATCTCCAAAATGTAGCAGGTTCTTTAAATAGGATAATTCCTACGAGTACAGTTCCAACGGCTCCAATACCTGTCCAAACAGCATAGGCAGTTCCAATAGGCAGCTCTTGAGTGGCTTTAACTAACAAATACATGCTAATCGCTAAACAAACCAAAAAGCCGATATACCAATAGGTTGTGGCAGCTCCTGTACTTTCTTTAGCTTTCCCAAGGCAAGCTGCAAAGGCTACTTCAAATAATCCTGCTATAATTAATAGAATCCAGTTCATTTTATTCAAATAATTTAATGGTATAGTCTAACAATGCTGTATTTCCCCATTTCCCATGTCCGGGTATCACTATTTTAAGATCGGGATAGCTGCTTTTAATAAGTCGAACGGTCTCTGACCATTGCTCGGGGTTTGCATCTCCTAAATAACCTTTACTGGCATCTGTGGCTTTAAGTAGACAGCCGCCGAACAGCGCCTGGTCTTTTGGGTAATATGCAACGATATTGTCTTCGGTATGTCCTTCCCCGAAATACTGCGCTAAAAAATTGCTTTCTCCAATTTTCATGGTAAAGCTGGTATCGAAACTGCGAATTTGATCTGCATATGGATACGCGTTCTTTTTTAATAGCCCGATGGTTTTAGACGATGCCTGTGATGGAATATCTTTTTCAAGGAATGCTTCCAAACCACCTACACAATCATCATGGAAATGTGTTGGGATAATGGTCGTAATTTTTGCGTTCAATTGCTCGTTTATGTATGTGATTAGCTCTTTGGAGCTTTCGTTGGTGGTTGGCGTATCAAAAACCACAGCTTCATTTTTATCTATTAGTAGCATTCCGTTACAGGCAACACGTCCAAAATCGTCGGTGTTTAGAAATGAAGTGTGCATATATACATGATCAGACAGCTTTTCAATAATTAAATTTTCTGTTTTGTATAATACCGTAGCGGTTTGTTTATCGTTGATTTCACTCTTATTGGTTTTAGGTTGAGACTCCTTACAAGAAATAAGAAATGCGAAAGCGAGCAGTATGCAAAATGATAAGTGTATTGGCATTTTAGAAAGGCGAAGTTTCATAGAAATGGAATTATAAGTTCTGGATAAAATTGTTTTTATGAATTTCCATAGGAGTTATCGGATGTCCGTAAAAGTTGGTTTTTGCACCTACCGTTTTTCCTCCTAGTTTTAAAACCAAATCTACGGTAATATCTCGTGCATCAATCGTTATTTTTTCAAGCCCCATTTGAAATAAATCTGTTAAAGATGCTGTGACCAATTTTTTTCCCAATCCTTGCCCTCTTACTTTTTGGTCTATGGCGAGTCTGCCCCAGTGCCAAACACCTTTTTCTTTCCATGCGGCTACTGTGCCCATAGTTTCACTACCCTTCTTAATACACCACCATTCTTGTTGTGCACTTTTAATGGGAATTAAGTCTTTCGGAATGTGCTGTTCATCATGAAAAACAGCTTCAAGAAATAATAGAACAGTTTCTGAGAGATCAGCGTTCATACGTTCTATTTGATATGTTGACACCCTATTTTTCATAGTGGTAACAAGTTAGTGAAAAGTTGGAATTTAAATTAAAAAAGATATGCAATAATTATGGTGAATAGATGATTTATTTGTAGAGGAGAAACACAACTCAATTCGGTTTGCGTTCGGCGCCGAAAATAAGATTAAAATTAAAATGAGTATTCATTTTTATTGATATACCTTGTTTGATTCTTGAATTACATCAAAAACATCCTTCGCCATGCGTTTATGGGCCTTTTCATTGGGGTGTCCGTCATATTTTGACAATCTAAAGTCTTTTGATTTTTCCCCGTTGAATAATATACTTCCATCGAGATAGTAGACGGAGGGAAACTCATTAAAAAAAGCTTTTATTGCAGTATTTGCACCTGAGAATAATTCTTGATGTTCTAAATGGTTTGTTTCTGGAAAATTATATACAATAAGCTGGATGTCATTTTGTTCAGCATGCAAAATTATATCTTTTAGAAGTTTTTTAGACTGTTTCCAATTTTCCTTGTTTTGAGAATAGCTTTTTATAGTTAAATCAAATTTACTACCTGGAATAGTATAACCGAATGACTTCAGTTGATCGTGCGATTTACGCAATACAAAATGAATAAATTCTGAGGCGTATACTAGTTTGTATATTTTGCCAATTAGACTTACCGTTTCGCTTCCAGAGGTTTTAACTCCCTTTCCATTGTCTGGCAACTCCGTATTTGATTCTTTTTCTACTAAATTACCATCAATATCGTTGATATTATATCCAATAATAACAACATTAGGGTTGAATCTATTAACAAATTGAAAATAACTTCTCTTATTGTCTAAGTTGTTAGCGTCTGGTCTTGAGATGTCTAACACCCAACTATGATCAAAATTTCCTTTACTAGCATTAATCATCGCTTTCAAATTTTGAGAAAAGTTGTCTTTAAACTCAATTCCACCTCCGTGAATGTATGAATCACCTAATACCATTATCCTAAAGTCTTTTTGGTTTTCTGGGAATGAATTGTTTTGTAATAATTCAAATTCAGGAGTCAATTCTATGTCTGTTGAAATTTTCACAACTCTACTTTCCTCCATGAATGTATACGATTTGTCAAATCGAATCATAAGTTCCCCTACAAGGCAGAATAGAATTATATATAGTATTGTTTTTTTCATTACAGTGTTAACTAAAATTAGAACTGAAAATAGATAAATTCTTTATTACCAAAAGCACCCCATAAGATAATGATCCAAATTATTAGTGATACAATAATAGGTCTGTAAATAGAAGATCCTTTTTTCTTAGTTTTAAACTCTAGAGGATGTAATTTTTCTCTTGAAATCCATTCGAAAATTATAAATAATAAAATTAAGATAATAAAATCAACTGGAAAAACACTTGGATAGTCAATTAAAGAAAGAGAGAACATATGTGCAAGATATTCAACTGCCATACCCACATTGTCTGATCTAAAAAAGATCCATGCTATAGTTGTTAGAATAAACGTTAAGGCTACTTGAAAAAATTCTTTCAAACTTGGAAAAATATTGTTTTTAGCTATAATATCTAGGTTGTTTCGGTTGTTTTTAGAAAGGAGTAAGGGTAAAAAATAAATTGCATTTAACGCTCCCCAAATAATGAAAGTCCAATTAGCACCATGCCAAAATCCACTTACTATAAATATTATAAATGTGTTTTTAATTTTTTGTGACATTCCACCTCTACTTCCGCCCAATGGAATATATAAATAATCGCGAAACCAAGTGGATAATGAGATATGCCATCGTCTCCAAAATTCTGCAATATCTCGAGAAAAATAGGGGTAAGCAAAATTTCTCATTAAGTCAAACCCAAAGAGCCTTGCCGTTCCTATAGCAATATCTGAGTAACCAGAAAAATCACCGTAGATTTGAAAAGCGAAAAATACGCCTCCTAAGAATAAAGTACTACCCGATAAATCATGATAATTGGCGAATATTTCATTGGCATAGGTCGCACAATTATCGGCAATTACTATTTTTTTGAACAAGCCCCAAAGTATTTGATGCAACCCATCAATTGCCTTGGTTTTATCAAAAACTCGTTTTTTAAAGAATTGTGGTAGTAGATTGCTAGCTCTTTCAATGGGGCCAGCTACTAATTGTGGGAAAAAACTAACAAATGCTGTAAAGGATATGAAATCTTCCGTAGGCTCCATTTTCTTCTTATACACATCAATTGTATAGCTTAATGTCTGGAAGGTGTAAAAACTAATACCGACAGGGAGTATAATGTTTAATGAATTGGCACTAATCTGATGACCAAAAAAGGTGAATGCTGAAATGAAGTTGTCGAGAAAAAAATTATAATATTTAAAGAAGCCTAAAAAGCCTAAATTCACCAAGATACTGGTCCATAACAACGCTTTTCTTTGCTTTTCTTTATGAGTGTTTTTAAGTGCTTTTCCAATAGAGAAATCAACGATAGTGCTAAAAAGTATCAATGATAAAAATCTCCAATCCCACCAACCATAAAATACATAGCTAGCTGCGACAATTAAGAAGTTTTGTAGCTTTAGATTTCTGTTAAAGACATACCAATAAAGAATAAAAATTATTGGTAAAAAAAATGCAAAATCTATCGAATTAAAAAGCATTTTATTTAGGTTTGGTTAAAACAATTTAATTTTTTATAAAAACTGTTTAAATTGTATTTTATTGTCAATCAATTGTTTTGCCTTACTTTCATTAAGTAATTAGCAAAGAATAGCAATTCATAAAAAATCCCCAACATTTTTGAATTCGTTGAGGATTATAATTTTTATTTTTCAGGTTTTATATATCATCAAAATCTACATCAGTAAAGCTGTCTGTAGAAGTTTCTTCAACGGTAACTTCATCATCACTTGGCTTTTGAAAGTCTTTCTGATGACGTTCAGAGATTACTTCTTGCCCTTTTTCATTCACTATAAAATCGGTAGCTTTTGATAGCATTTCATTAAATTCTGTAAAATCTTCTTTATACAAATAGATTTTGTGTTTTTTATAATGAAAAGAACCATCATCATGTGTAAACTTTTTACTTTCAGTAACTGTTAAGTAATAATCATCTGCCTTGGTTGCTCTAACATCAAAAAAATAGGTTCTTCTACCTGCTCTTAATACTTGAGAAAAGATTTCTTCTTGTTCAATATATTCTTTGTCTGCCATAATAATCTTAACTTTTTTATTGATCTTTTATCATTTGATTGAACAAATCTAAAAAAATAATTCACTTTAGCAATAATTTATTAAATTTCTTTTAGCTCTCTTCAGAGGATTGTTCTGTAAGTTGTTGATTGTAAATATTTTGATAATATCCATCTTGTGCTACTAGGGCTTCGTGTGTGCCTTTTTGAACAATTTCACCTTCATCTAGAACAATAATAAGGTCGGCATTTTTCGCTGACGAAACACGATGTGTGACAATCAAAGTGGTTTTATTTTTACTTACTGCTTTTAAATTATTCAAAATAATTTCTTCAGTTTCTGTATCTACAGCAGATAAGCAATCGTCAAATATCAAAATTTGAGGATTTGCAATAAGGGCTCTCGCAATCGATATCCGTTGTTTTTGTCCGCCCGAAAGTGTTACACCACGCTCGCCAACAAGCGTTTCATATTTTTTGCTAAACTCATCGATATTGTGATGGATATACGCATTTTTTGCCGCATTAATTACGTCTACATCACCTGCCTTATTATTACCAAATTTGATGTTGTTTTTAATGCTGTCAGAGAATAAAAAAGCTTCTTGTGGCACATAACCTATGCTAGCGCGTAGATCGTTTAAATTAAGCGTGTTTATTGGTTTGTCATCAATCAATACGGTGCCTTGATCAACGTCATATACGCGGGCAATCAAACTAATTAAAGTTGACTTTCCCGATCCTGTTTTTCCAAGGATAGCTAAGGTTTTTCCAGATTCTAAGGTGAAATTCAGGTTCTTTAGCGCTACGATATTTGTATCGTCATAAGTAAAGGTTACATCTTCAAATGCAATGCTACCGTCGATGGGTGTGTTTAATTCTGTAGGATTTGTAATTTCTGGTTTGACCTCTAAAAACTCATTAATTCGTTTCTGTGAAGCCTCTGCTTGTTGTACAATAGATGTTACCCAGCCTACAACTGCTACTGGCCAGGTTAACATGTTCACGTAAATGATAAATTCAGCGATCACTCCAAAACTTTCTATATCACCATTAATATAACGTGTGCCACCAACATAAATAACAAGTATATTACTAATTCCTATCAAAAGGATCATCATAGGAAAAAATAAAGCTTGAGCCTTGTAGAGTGAAATGTTCTTTTCTTTACTGGTTATGGCTAAACTATTAAAGGTGTCAAAAGACGGTTTTTCGATGCCATATGCTTTAATAACATTAAGTCCTGAAAAAACTTCTTGAGCTTGGGTTGTTAATTTTGATAAATACTCCTGTACAATTCTACTTCTGGTATTAATCATTCTACTCAAAACATAAATCAATACAGAAAGTATAGGGAGCGGCAATAAAGTGTATAGTGTGAGCGTGGAATCAATACGTAACATATTGGCAATTACAATAACAAACAGTGTAAACATGTTGATGCTATACATAATGGCCGGGCCAAAATACATACGAACTTTTCCAACATCTTCACTGATTCGATTCATGAGGTCGCCCGTTCTATTTTTTTTGTAAAAATTTAAAGACAAGCGCTCATATTGTTGAAAAATTTCATTTTTAAGGTCAAATTCGATGTACCGAGACATCACAATAATGGTTTGTCTCATGATAAACGTAAAGACTCCTGATACAATAACAGCACCGAGTATTAATAGTATATTGACAAACAATTCATCTTTTACAATTTGGATATCGGTAATAGACCCTTTGGTATACTCTTCAACAACAGTCAATGACTTATTAATAAGACGCGGTGTAAAAAGTGAAAGAATCCGAGCTATTATGGTGGTAATAATTCCAATAATTAGCTTGTACTTATATTTTAGCAGGTATTTATTTAAATATTTTAAGGCTTTCAAGTTGGGTTTCTATAGTTTTAAGCTGCGAGTTTATGAAAAACAAAAATAACATTCCGTTAATTAACTCCCAATTATATTTTAATCAATTTTAATTTTGCTACCAGATGTTAAAAAAGTACATTTGCCACGATAATTATGAAACCACTTTAAAATTATTTACGATCTTTTAAATTATGTTAAACAGAAGACATATTCGTGTTAAAGTAATGCAGTCAATTTATGCATTAGTACAGTCAAAAAGTGATAACCTTGACAAGGAAGAAAAATTTATACACCACAGTATTGATAAGATATACGACCTCTATATTCTGATGTTGAGCTTACTTGTAGAAGTAAGGAATTTGGCAGATACACATTTAGAAATTGGTAAAAAGAAATTTTTAGCCACTTCAGAGGATAAAAATCCGAATCAGAAATTTATAAAAAATCGCGTGCTTTTGATTTTAGATGAAAGTAAATTTTTAAGCGATTATTTAAAAGATCACAAAATTAAGAATTGGAAAGAAGATAGTGAATATGTTCGGGTGATCTGGGACGAAATTAAGGACAGTGAAATTTACGAAACCTATATAAATTCCGAAAAATTATCTTTCAATGACGATCGTGAATTTATAAGCACCATTTTTAAAGAAATTATTGCGCCGAATGACAAGTTGTTTGATTATTTAGAAAGTCAGTGCTTGAGTTGGGTTGATGATATCCCTTTTGTAAATACTGCGGTCTTAAAAATGTTTTCAAGATTGAGTCAAAGTAAAGGCTTCATTTATGAGCCACTGTATTCTAATGAAGAGGATAAAGAATTTGTTAGTGATTTGTTTAAAAAAGCCGTGCTTCATCATATTGAATTTGATGAAGATATAGATAAAAAGACACCTAATTGGGATGCAGATAGAATTGCAGAGATCGACTCAATACTTATGAAAATGGCCTTGACGGAATTTGTGTATTTTCCATCAATACCAGTACGCGTTACGATTAATGAGTATATAGAAATAGCAAAGGATTATTCTACGTCAAAAAGCGGTTTTTTTATAAATGGGGTACTGGATAAAATATCTAAAGAATACACAGCTAGTGGTAAATTAAAAAAAATAGGTAGAGGATTGTTATAAATGTTTTATTTTTACAATCAGAATTAATAAACTTTAATAAAATGAAAAAAATAATTATTGTATTTGCCTTTTTTGCTTTAGTTTCTTGTAAAGAGAATGTAGCAGGCAAAATTAACAAAGAGAATTTAGTAACAGCTAAAGAGCGCGACAGTAAATTAAATGTTGGAGAACCAGCCCTAGTTTTTGATAGAGCTGAACATGATTTTGGAGTGATTACACAAGGAGATCAAGTTGAGACAATATTTAGTTTTAAAAACACAGGGAAGTCTGAATTAATTATTACAAATGCAACAAGTACTTGTGGTTGTACGGTGCCAGAGTGGCCAAAAGAGCCAATTGCACCAGGAGCAGAAGGAGAAATAAAAGTACTATTTAATTCTGCTGGTAAGTTGAATAAAGTAACAAAAACAATTACTTTAACTACCAATACGGCAACAGGTAAGGAGTCTGTAATGATTAAAACAGACATTAAACCTAAAGAAGGAACCAATTCATAAAACTATATTATTTAACGATGTTACAAACAATATTTTTACAAACCTCCGGAGGAGGAATCGGGAATTACATAATGATTCCATTGATGTTTTTGATCATTTATTTATTTATGATTCGACCGCAAGTAAAGCGTCAAAAAAATGAGAAGAAATTTCAAACAACAATTAAAAGAGGAGCAAAAGTTGTAATGTCAAGTGGTATACACGGTAAAATTTTGGAATTAAATGATTCTGACAATACCTGTGTGATTGAAACTGGAGCAGGTAAAATTAAGTTTGAACGTTCTGCAATTTCAATGGAATTAAGTAAAAAATACAATCAAGAGGTTGTAAAAAAATAATAGCTAAAAAGCTTAAGATTAAAAAAGTGAGTTTTGATTTCAAGGCTCACTTTTTTTATATCTTTAGTATTTAAAATTCGCAGTTGATGATGAACAAAGCCAAGACATTTAAAAAAAATAAGAAGTTGAGAATTTTCTTACTGTTCTTAGCATTTTCTTTTGTGTTTTGGATGTTGATAAAACTCTCTAGAGAGTATACTGCGACTGCCCAAGTAGATCTAACTTATATTGATTTACCTGAAAATAAATTATTTGAGACAGAGCCGCTCTCAAAAGTAAATGTTACCATCGAATCTTATGGCTTTAATTTATTGAAGTATAAATTTTCAAATAGAAAAGCAACAGTAAGCCTAAATAAACTTCGAAAGAAAGACAAAACTACCTTTTACTATTTGGCAACAGACATTTTTAAAGATGTAAATAAAGTCTTTTCAAAAGGAGAAGTGTTAGAAATTGAGCGCGATACGATTTATTTTAAGTTGAGTAAAAGTACCAGTAAAAAGTTGAAAGTTGAACCGAATTTATTTGTTCAGTATAGCTCTGGATATAATCTTTCTGGAAAGTTTGTGATTGATCCTGAATACATCACCATATCGGGTCCAGAAAATCAAGTGGCTACTATTACGCGTTTAACTACTGAAAGGTTGGAGTTGAAAAATGTAAATGACACTATTCATAAAACGTTAAAAATAGCAATTGATAAGGCCCTGCCAAAAATTCATTATGAAGCCACTACGATCACTATTCGTGGTAAAGTAGAAAAGTATACCGAGCGTACCTTAGAAATACCTTTTAAGGTGGTTAATATGCCGGCCTCTTATAAAATCAATACTTTTCCCAAAACGGTTAAAGTTGTATTTCAAATAGGCTTGTCCGATTTTAATAAGATCACCGAGAACGATTTTAATATTGTGTGCGATTTTAGTAAAGTGGGGGGCGATGGAGTGAATTATTTAACACCAGAAATACTAAACAAACCGAGTATGGTAAGTGAAGTAAAAATAACACCAAACAAAATAGAATTCTTACTTGAAAAATGATAAAAGTTGCGTTAACAGGTGGTATTGGTAGTGGGAAAACTACAGTTGCTAACTATTTTATGGAGTTAGGAGTGCCTGTATATTTTGCAGATATTGAAGCAAAACGTTTAATGCAAAGTTCAAAAGTTATCAAGCGAAAATTAATTGCCGAATTTGGTAATAAGGCATATGTAAATAACGAGTTAAACAGGCCTTATTTGGCAGCGATTGTCTTTAACGATAAGCAAAAACTCGCAGCTATTAATAAGATTGTACATCCTTCAGTCTCCATAAGTTTTAAGCGTTGGCTTGGCAAACAAAACAGCGTTTACGCTATTCAAGAAAACGCCATTTTATTTGAGAGCAATAGCGCAGGTAGCTTTGATTATATACTAACGGTTACAGCGCCTTTAAATACCAGGATTTCGCGTGTTATTGAAAGAGATCAGACTCGTAAAAACGAAGTGTTGGCGAGAATTAATAATCAAATGCCTGATTCAACAAAGGTAGAACTATCCCATTTTGTGATTGACAATATTGATTTAAAACAAACGAAAAATCAAGTTCAAAAAATTCATCAAGAATTATTGAAAATTGCGCAAGAAAGCAAAAACCACAAGTCTTAAAAAAGTGTTAAAATATTGATTATTTAGTTAATATTAGTTAAAGAACATAGTTATCATCATAGAAAAATTAAATTTGTTAATAGATGAGTAGAAGAATATTTATTCTCTTAATAATACTTATGAGCACTGCTCTAATTGGTATTATAACGGTTCAAATTTATTGGATTAATAATTCTATTGAAATTCGCGAAAAGCAATTTACAAATGATGTAAAATATGCGCTAGCTAAAGTTTCTGAGAATATCCAAAAAAGAGAGATAAACGACTACTATCAAGAGTATGCACCTATGATTGATAGTGCGCAACGTTCTTTGGAAAGTGGGAAAAAAGATTTTTATTTTCAACAGATAGATACGGCAAGAAATGAAGTATTTACATTCAGACAAAGTATCCTAGAAAATAATTACAAACCTTCGATGTCCTTATTTGAAGGTGATTCAATTAATTTTAAAACTTTTTTTAGCGAAAAGGAAAAAGAAATTAGCAAGATCAACCTTAATCAAGGAGATATTACTGTGTTAACGCCAGAAGAAAGGATTTATATGGTTGGGCGACTAAGCAATCTGGATAGGCTTCAATATGAAAGTTATTTTAAAGATATTGCACCGCGACTTCCTATTTATGATAGAACGACGGTTAAGGAGATAAGTTTTAATGTAGATAATGAATTGAGAGAGCGTGGGGTAGATGCTGATTTTGAGTTTGGTGTTTACAGTGAGGGTTTAGCTACAAAAGTAGCCTCTAGTAGATTCAGAAAGGAAAAGGATAGAAGTTATGGGGTTCCTTTATTTATTGATAATGAAGGAAATAGTCAGTATCAACTCTTTGTGAGTTTTCCGAAAAAGGAAAAGTATATTTTGGCTACTATATCGAATATATTAATTCTGGCAATAGTATTTATTTTGATCATAATTTTTGCCTTTGCGGGTGCATTGTATCAGTTAATTAGACAAAAGCAAATCTCAGAAATAAAAACGGATTTTATAAATAATATGACGCATGAGTTTAAAACGCCTATAGCAACTATTAATTTGGCATTAGATGCGATTAAAAATCCGAAAATTATAAATGATAAAGAAAAGATACTGCGGTATGCTGCAATGATACGAGAAGAGAATAAGCGGATGCATGGTCAGGTTGAAAATGTGTTAAGAATATCAAAATTAGAAAAGAATCAGTTAGATTTAAGTAAACAGGTAGTTGATTTACACGAAGTAATTGAAGAAGCAATTACACATGTTGACTTATTGGTTGAAGATAAAGAAGGTTATATCAATATAGATTTGAAGGCAATTCAAACAGAAATTATGGCGAACAAGTTTCACTTGACAAATGTTATTGTAAATATGCTAGACAATGCGGTGAAGTATACCAATGAATCGCCCAAAATTGATATTTCAACAGAGAACGCAGGAAATAATATTATATTAAAAATAAGAGATCAAGGTATTGGAATGAGTAAGAATGTTCAGAAAAATATTTTTGAAAAATTTTATAGAGAACAAAAAGGAAATATTCACGATGTGAAAGGACATGGTTTAGGACTTTCATATGTAAAAAGTATAGTAGAGCATCATCACGGAAGTGTATATGTAGAAAGTGAAAAAGGTAAGGGAAGTATATTCACCGTTAAATTACCTTTAATCTAATTTAAAAAGAATTATGGCAAATAAAAAAATATTACTAGTAGAAGACGACCCGAATTTCGGAACTGTTTTAAAAGATTATCTAATGCTAAATGACTATACCGTTACACATGCTAAAGATGGTTTAGAAGGGTTAATTATGTTTAAAAATGACGATTTTGATATCTGTATTTTAGATGTAATGATGCCTAGAAAGGATGGTTTTTCATTGGCAAAAGATATTCGTGCTACCAATGCCGATGTCCCAATCATATTTTTAACTGCTAAAACAATGAAAGAAGATGTTTTAAGAGGTTATGAAGTGGGAGCCGATGACTATTTAAATAAGCCATTTGATTCTGAAGTGTTACTCTATAAAATAAAAGCCATTTTACAACGTAAAGATGTTGATGTTGTTACGGAAGATGAGCAGTTTGAATTCCAAATAGGTAAATTTCATTTAAACTCAAAACTGAGGCATTTATCCTACAACGGTAACGAAATAAAAAAACTATCTCCAAAAGAGAATAAATTATTGAAAATGCTTGCTGTGCATGTGAATGATTTGATGCCGAGAGAACTAGCACTTACGAAAATTTGGAGAGACGATAACTATTTTACTTCTAGAAGTATGGATGTTTATATTGCCAAATTACGAAAATATTTAAAAGAAGATTCAGATGTTGAAATCGTTAATATTCATGGAGAAGGTTTTCGATTAATTGTGAATGGATAGTTTTTAAAAACCCTTTTTTATAATAGGTTATCTACATTGTAGGTAACCTATTATTTTTTAAATCGGCTTCTCCACTTTTAATATCATCAATTTGCATAGGAAACGGACTGTTGCTTTCAGAAACCAATCGGTAATTGATGTTTACTATGGCGTGGTCAGGAAAGCTACTTTGTAATTCAGGGATAGAGCATTCATTTCATTTTTATCAGCTTCAATCCAACCGCCTCCATGTACTAAAATAAAAAATGTTGGTTGTATTTGAATTTCTTCCTTTAGGTAAATAAATATCGTATTGCTGTTGGTTATATGCACCATAAGAAACATTTTTAAGCTCACTTTTTTCTAATATGACTTAGTCTATAGTATCATCAGAACAAGCGCTAATACTAAAAATTAATAATATGTAAAGAATATAAGTTGTTTTAGTGCTATTATTTTTCATATTTTTAACATTATTTGAGCTATGGCACAATTTATAAAAATATATAATGAGAATCCCAATCCCAAGGCAATTGATAAAGTGGTGAGTGCACTACGTCAAGGAGCGGTGATTATTTATCCCACAGATACCATTTACGGATTGGGATGTGATATTACAAACAATAAGGCATTAGAAAGAATAGCGCGTATTAAAAATGTAAAATTAGCGAAGGCCAATTTTTCATTTATATGTAACGACTTGAGTCATATGTCAGATTATATCAAGCAAATAGACACCGCTACCTATAAAATTTTAAAAAGAGCGCTTCCGGGTGCGTACACTTTTATTTTGCCGGGAAATAACAATTTGCCAAAAGCATTTAAAAATAAAAAAACGGTGGGTATTCGGGTGCCAGACAATACCATCGCTAGAGAAATTGTAAAGCAATTAGGCCACCCAATTGTTTCTACGTCTATTCGTGATGATGATGAGGTGATAGAATATACTACAGATCCAGAACTTATTTTTGAAAAGTGGCAAAATCTAGTTGATATTGTAATTGATGGCGGCTATGGTGACAATCAACCATCAACAGTAGTCGATTTGTCCACTGGTGAAATCGAAGTGATTAGAGAAGGTAAGGGAAGTTTAGACCTTCTATGACTTGGAGTTGCCATTACTTATTAATTCATTGTAATTGGCATTCAATCTGTTCAATAATATTCCGTAGATAAGTCTATAAAAAAGCCAAAATAAAATCACCACTACTAATAATAGGGCAATAGAAATTAACCATATAAATAGCATATTTGTACCTTCAGGTAACTTTTCTAAAAAAACTTCAGAATGAAACATTTGATATAGCACAGCAGAACCTATAATCGGTACAGAGGCTAAATTGAACCATATATAGTGTTTTACCGTTCTACGTGTTTTTATAATATTGTGCATTAACACTTTAGGGTTCGAGTCTGCAGATATGGATTTATAATTTCGGTAAAAGCGATATATAAAATAGAATATAACAGCATAGGCAATGCTGTAAAAAACAATTATAAAGGTGGTTAAGCCAAGGTCTTTATAAGTGTCACCAGTTCTGTCGCTTCCAGAAAAAAGGAATACAAAATGAGGAAGTATAAACTCTAAAATACTAATGATAAATAACCACTTCACTATTGAAGACGATTTTTTATGGATGAGTTTTGACAACTCATTATATGTTAATTTTGGAAATGAACTATCTTGTTTTTTCCAATCTCTTTTTAATAAATCTAATTGATCCATAATTACGGATTTAGTATTTTTTTTAATTTACTCTTTACTCGGTTCATTTTCACTCTGGCATTGACTTCACTGATCCCCATGGTTTCAGAAATCTCTTTGTAATTTTTATCTTCTAAATACAGCAATACCAGTGCTTTCTCTACATCAGACAATTGCCTAATACTTTGATATAATACCCGCAACTGCTCTTCTTCCGTATCGTCATATTCACTCGATTCAATTTTATATAGAACACTGTCAAAATCTTGTGTTTGTACTGTGCGTTTTGATTTTCTATACAACGTAATAGCAGTGTTTATTGCCACTCTATACATCCAGGTGCTAAACTTTGCATCTCCTCTAAATTTAGGGTATGCACGCCATAGCTGTATTGTAATTTCCTGAAACAAATCATTGTGAGCATCTTGATTGTTGGTGTACAACCTACACACTTTGTGCACTATATTTTGATGCTTTTCTAGATCTGTTACAAAATTATGTTCGAGTTCTTTGGTCACTGTTTGGTTAATTATACCGTATAAGTAAAGAAAAAATAGGTTTCGTTACATAAAAAGTACTATTTAATTTTTAAACCCGAAGGATTGGAATAAATACTGCACTTTACTATTAACATATAAAGTTATATATTTGTTTAATATATATTAAATTATGTTGAACGCTATTAAAACCAAATTTTCCATAAAGGATTTGGAAAATTTCACAGGAATTAAATCGCATACCATTCGGATTTGGGAAAAAAGATACCAGTTATTGGAGCCTTCTAGGACCGAAACCAATATACGGTATTACGATGGAGATAGTTTTATAAAACTACTAAATATCAACTTGCTCTATACCAATGGAGTTAAGATTTCTAAGATTGCAGAACTTTCTGAAACCGACCTATTCTTAAAAGCAAAAGAATTGATTGCCAATAAGGCAATTGAACAAGGCGCCATGAATTCTTTTAAGCTAGCCATGCTCAACTTTGATTCAATGTTGTTTAATGAAGCTTACAATAAATTATTAAGCGATAAATCGTTTCGAGAAATTTTTTCTGAGATTTTTATTCCTTTGCTAGATGCGATTGGTTTACTTTGGCAGACTAAGACGATAACTCCTGTGCATGAGCACTTTATCTCAAATTTAATTAGTCAAAAATTACATACTAATATTGAAAGAAGTCTTTCAAATAGCTATGCCGATTCTGATAACATTTTTGTGCTTTACTTGCCTTTTAATGAAGTCCATGAGTTAGGGATTTTGTACTTGCATTACGAATTGACTTTAAGAGGATATCATGTGATTTATTTAGGTCAAAATATTGCCATAGAGCAAATATTAGACATTAAATCTGTGTTTGAACAGATCCATTTCGTATCCTATTTTACGGTAGAGCCACCTGATGTTGAAATAAGTAGCTATTTAGATGAGGTATATGAAAAATTGCTAAAAGGCACCAAAAACACCTTTTATTTTTTAGGGAGAAAGGCGCATAACTATAAAGTTACGGTCAATCAAAACGTAATAAAAGCCTATGAAACAATAGATGTCATGTTAAATAATTTGTAAGATTCTTGTTTTTGTTTAACAAATTTGTATATTTGCTAAACAAAAAATGAATAAAGTACTCGTCATAGGCTCCGGTTTCTCATCTTTATCTTCGGCATGTTATTTAGCAAAGGCAGGATATCGGGTTACTATTTTAGAAAAAAATAGTACAATAGGAGGTAGGGCGCGGGTATTGAAAAAAGATGGTTTTAAATTTGACATGGGCCCTTCATGGTATTGGATGCCGGATGTTTTCGAAAGCTTTTTTAATGATTTTGACAGAAAAGTTTCTGATTATTATCAATTGGATAATTTAAATCCCGCTTATAAAGTTTATTTTGGTAAATCAGATTCTATAGAGATACCAAACACCCTTCCAGAAATTTGTTCAATTTTTGAAGCTGAAGAAAAAGGGAGTTCCAAGTATTTGTTGCAATTTCTTAAATCAGCTAAATACAATTATGATGTGGCTATTAAGGATTTGGTCTATAAACCTGGCAATTCTATTGCAGAGCTAATAACGCCAGTTACCGTAAAACGCGTACATCAATTTTTCACTTCCATTAGTCAACAGGTTCGCAAAAATATAAAAAGTAAAAAACTCATTCAAATATTAGAATTCCCTGTGTTGTTTCTAGGGGCAAAACCCAGTAACACACCTTCATTCTATAATTTTATGAATTATGCCGATTTTGGTTTAGGTACTTGGCATCCAAAAGGTGGGATGTATGATGTGGTAAAAGGAATGGTAAGTTTAGCTACTAGTTTGGGCGTAGAAATAAAAACCAATCAAAATGTTACCAGTATCCTTGTAGAAGATAAGGTGGCAAAAGGTGTTATTGTAGATGAGCAATTAATGAAGGCAGACCTTGTACTTAGCGGAGCAGATTATCATCATACAGAGACCTTAGTGCCAAAAAAATACAGACAGTATTCTGAGAGCTATTGGAGTAGTCGAACATTTGCACCATCAGCACTGTTATTTTATGTAGGTTTTGATAAGAAATTAAAAAACATCTCACACCATACCTTGTTTTTCGATGTCGATTTCAATGCGCATGCAAAAGCAATATATGATCAGCCTTCATGGCCAAAGAATCCGCTTTTTTACGCCAATTTCCCAAGTGTTACAGGTGCCGATTTCGCTCCTGAAGGAAAAGAAGGTGGCTTTTTCTTAATTCCGATAGCGCCAGGTATTGAAGACACACCTGCTATTCGTGAATCGTATTTCAATCAATTAATGGCGCGATTTGAAAAAATCACCAACCAAGAAGTAACCAATAGTATCTTATTTAAAGAATCGTATTGTGTTTCTAATTTCATAGAAGATTACAACTCGTATAAGGGTAACGCATACGGTCTGGCAAATACGTTAAGACAAACCGCATTTTTAAGACCAAAAATTAAAAGTAAAAAAATAGACAATTTATTTTTTGCTGGGCAATTAACAGTGCCTGGCCCTGGCGTACCGCCCGCCTTGATTTCTGGTAAAATAGCAGCAACCGCAATAATTAAACAATTTTCAACACAAATGACCTATGAAGCAGTTATTTGATGACGTATCGATTCATTGTAGCAAGTTAGTTACAAAATCGTACAGTACTTCATTCGCGTTGGCTGTAAAAATGCTAGCACCCTCTATTAGAAATGCTATTTATAGTATTTATGGTTTTGTTCGGTTTGCCGATGAAATCGTAGATAGTTTTCACAATTATGATAAAGTAGCCTTAATTCAAGAGTTTGAGGATGATTATTATAAAGCCATGGCTTGTGGAATTAGCTTAAATCCCATTTTAAATGCATTTCAGCAAACGGTAAAAAAATACGCTATTGACGATGAATTGATACAAGCATTTTTAACAAGTATGAAGCTCGATTTACATAAATTTGAGTATTCAGAACAAGAGTACAATGCCTATATTTATGGGTCGGCAGATGTCGTTGGTTTGATGTGTTTAAAGGTATTTGTAAATGGCGATACTGCAAAATACGATGAGCTTAAAGCGGAGGCCATGAAATTGGGATCTGCTTTTCAAAAAGTGAATTTTTTACGTGATTTAAAAGATGATGTAGAGGTTTTAAATCGCTCTTATTTTCCAGATGTTGACATTACAGCTTTAGATCGCGCTTCCAAACAAAAAATAATAGATGAAATTGAAGCCGATTTTAAAGAAGCCTATTCAGGGATTTTAAAGCTGCCAAAAGAGGCGAAATTTGGAGTGTATACAGCATTTATTTATTATAAGAGCCTTTTGAATAAATTAAAAAGAACGCCTTCTCATAAAATATTATACAAACGGGTTAGAGTTTCTAATCCTCATAAAATGAGTTTATTAGCAAAATCATTTGTAACCTACAAATTGAATTTATTATGATTCTCCTGTATCTAGCAATCACTGTTATAACATTTATATTGATGGAGTGTGTTACGTGGCTAACACATAAGTTTGTAATGCACGGGTTTATGTGGTATTTTCATGAAGATCATCACGAGCCAAAATATCCGAATAGTTTTGAACGAAATGATATCTTCTTCATCATTTTTGCGATACCAAGCATCGTCTTATTTTATTATGGAGTAGAAGGGCAGCTGAATTATTTGTTTTTTATTGGTCTGGGCATACTGTGTTATGGTATTGCTTATTTTTTAGTACATGATGTTTTGATACATCAGCGTTTTAAATGGTTTAAAAAAACAAAAAACAACTACCTAATTGGGTTGCGTAAAGCACATAAAAGACACCACAAGCATTTAACGAAAGAAGATGGTGAATGTTTTGGTATGTTATATGTACCCTTAAAATATTTTAAAATATAATGTCACTATATTTAATTCTTAACATCGTCGCTATTAGTGTGCCGTTGCTTTATAGTTTTGAGCGTGAAATGTACTTTATCAAGTGGTGGAAAGAAGCAGTAGCTTCCATTTTGATTGTGGGTGCTTTTTTTATAGTTTGGGACATTGTCTTTACAAACTTGGGTGTATGGGGCTTTAATGAGGCGTATATTACGGGGGTTTATTTAGTTGGTTTGCCTATTGAAGAATGGCTTTTCTTTCTGTGTATTCCCTATGCTAGTATTTTTGTACATTATGCTTTTTCACATTATTTTCCTAACATACGTCTCGGGGTTAAGACTACAAATAGTATTACGTCGCTATTAATTATCGGTAGCACCTTAATTGCACTATTTAACACGGATAAGCTCTATACGTTTTATAATTTTGCCTTATTGGCACTACTCTTATTGTTTTGTTTAATCACCAAAAATAAACAGCTAGCTAGATTCTATATTAGCTTTGTCATTATTTTAATACCCTTTTTTGTGGTAAACGGTATCCTTACCGGAAGCTTTATTGAAAACGAAGTGGTTTGGTATAACAATGCTGAAAATTTAAGAATTAGAATAGGAACGATTCCCGTAGAAGATATTGGATATGCCTTTAGTATGTTGTTTTCGAGTATTTTATTAATTGAATTTTTTAAAAGTAAGTCTGATGAAAAAAATAAAAACTAGCGCCTATATCACTCGAATCGCCTATAGTAGGAGGCCTTCGAGGTACATATGGTCTGAGTCTAACCGTCATTGCGTAATTTTTAACGAATAACAACGACTAATTATCTTGAAAATAGAAAAATTGTACTTATATTATGCACCATTATAAAAACAGTAGTATATGGATTTAGTAGAACAAGCCTTAGACTTTGAAGCAAGAAAAGGAAGCTTCAAATCAAGAAATGAAAAAATTATAGCAGCTAAAGAAGTAAAGCAACTTATTTTAGACATCAATGAGATATATAAAAAAGATAAAGATCCTGAGTTAATGGATCTTATGAAGCGTCTTACCGAAATTAAAAAGAAATTAGAAAAAAGGTTAATCGGGAGACTCACAGCTTAAAAATCAATAAAATTTCCATTATTGTTAGTGCTGGGCAATAGAGATTACTAATTAGCGAATTAGTCATGAAAGTGTTTAAAGTATTTTTAGTTTTTTTAATTCTAAATTTTGGTGCCCTAGCAATTGGTCATTTATTAATGAATGGTGAACAACAATCAAGTTGGTATTTAGATTTTAATAAAGCACCATGGACACCTCCAGGTTGGGCTTTTGGTGTGGCTTGGACGTTCATTATGTTTTGCTTTTCTATCTATATGACTGAATTGTATCTTGCATCAAAAACAAAACAATTAAAAGTGCTTTTTGCGGCTCATTTGGTGTTGAATATGGGTTGGAGTTATATCTTTTTTAATCAACATGCTGTGGCTATGGGATTTGTGGTACTATCGTTGTTGACCCTACTTATTTTCTTTTTTTTAATAAGCTATCAAAAACGGTTGAAGCTAAAAAGCTTATTAATACTTCCTTATTTTTCTTGGCTTTGTGTGGCTACTTCTTTAAACCTCTATATCGTTTTAAATAATTGATATTTAACGCATAAAAAAATCGCTACCAGAAATATAATTCTGATAACGATTTAACCCAAACCAAAAATCTAAGTTATTATTTTAATTAGGCATAACTACGGAGTCAATAGCATGTATAATTCCATTAGAAGCTGCTACATCAGTAATAATAATGGTTGCATTATTTCCGTTTTCGTCAGTCAAGATCACATTGTCACCATTCATGGATGCAATTAGGGTGCCGCCTTGTACTGTAGTTATTGAAAATTTACCGTTGTTGTCACCAATGGCTTTCACAACGTCAGCAGCCATAAATTTACCCGATACCACATGATAGGTTAAAAGAGATGCCAAGGCTTCTTTGCTTTCGGGTTTTAATAGGTTAGCAACCGTACCTTCTGGTAAGTTGTCAAAAGCCGCATTGACAGGTGCAAAAACTGTAAAGGGTCCATCACTATTGAGTGTTTCAATCAAGCCTGCTGCTTTTACAGCTGTTACTAAGGTTGAAAAATTTTCATTAGAGGCTGCAACTCCAACAATGGTAGGTGTTTCATTGAGTGCTACTTCTTTGGTATTCTTTTCAGTGGTTACTTCTGTTGGTTCGTTTTGCTCATTCTCTTTTTTAGTATTCGCACAAGCTGTGCTGAAGATACATCCGGTAAAAGCAAAGGCAATCATTAAATTTCGAGTTCTCATGTTATTATTGTTTATGTTTTAGCAAATATACTTAAACATTTTATAAAAATTATAAGTTTTGTTTAAAGTTTTGTTAAAAAGGTTAAACAAATGTAAAATAGTACTCTTTAGACAGATTCTATGAGACATATACTGAGTAATTTTCATTGCTGTCATTGTGTTTACTAAAAAATTTAATATATTTTATGTGTGATTTGTTTATTTTGTTTACTTTTATCAGATAATAATTAAACAAAATGAATACACTTAAAGTAGCATGAAATACACCGTCATTATTTTTTTAATTATAAATTTTGGAGCTTTAGCCATTGGAAGTTGGCTGATGGATAAGGGACCACAAACCCAATGGTATTTAGAATTGAACAAAGCGCCATGGACACCACCTGGATGGGTTTTTGGTGCCGCATGGACGTTGATTATGATTTGTTTTTCAATTTATATGGCGCAACTGTTCCACAATGAGAAAACGGGTATGGTAATCGGTTTATTTGCTTTCCAAGTTCTGCTAAATGTGAGTTGGAATTATGTGTTTTTTAATCAGCATTATATTGGGGCAGCCCTTATTATTATAACGGTTCTTACATTGCTAATACTCTATTTTCTAGTTGGTTTTTACAATCAAGTTCACCTTGTGAGCTTGTTGTTACTGCCGTATGTGGTGTGGCTTTTTATTGCAACATCACTCAATTATTATATCTATACAAACAACTAACTATGTTTAAGCTATTCAAGAAAAAATCAAAAGTAGATTTGCTAAATGCCAACTATAAAAAGTTGCTAAATCAGGCCTATGTTTTGTCCAAAACAAACAGAAAAGAGAGTGATACGAAATATGCTGAAGCTGATGGTGTATTACAAGAAATAGAAGCTTTAAAAAAGAAATAATAGCTCAAGTCACTAGTGTCATTTATGTTGTAATGCACTAAAAATATTACCTTAACAAATACAGTATGAGAACATTTAAAGTATTTTCTGTCTTTTTAATTCTAAATTTCGGTGCGTTGAGTATCGGAAATTTATTAATGAATAATGGAGTGCAAACAGATTGGTATTTAGATTTTACCTTGGCAGCATGGTCACCACCAGGGTGGTCTTTTGGGATGGCTTCTACATTTATTATGTTTTGCTTTTCTATCTATATGACTGAATTGTATCGCTCTTCAAATACCAAAGAAATTAAGTGGCTCTTTGCCTTGCAATTAGTGTTGATTATAGGTTGGATATTTATTTTTTTTAATCAACGCTCCATTGCCTACGGATTTGTGGCACTCACTTTATTAACCTTGGTAATATTCTATTTTTTAATTAGCAATCAACCAAAATTGCGATTCAAAAGGCTATTGATACTTCCTTATTTTTCATGGCTCTGTGTTGTAACTTGGTTAAGCTTGGATATAGTTTTAAACAACTAATTTGTACTGACACATGGCATTTTATCAATTTTCACAAGAACAAAAAGTTAACACAACGATAGATGAATTGTGGGCATATATCTCATCACCAAAGAACCTACAGGAAATTACACCTGATTATATGGGCTTTGAAATTACCACCACAAACCTTCCTGAGAAAATGTATGCAGGAATGATCATTGGATATATGGTAAGACCACTCTTAGGAATTAAAACAACATGGGTCACAGAAATTACGCAGGTAGTAGAAAAAGAATATTTTGTTGATGAACAACGCATAGGCCCTTATGCGCTATGGCATCATCAACATCGTATTGAACCCATTGCCAAAGGCGTTTTAATGACCGACATCGTTTCGTATCAACCTCCATTCGGGTTTTTAGGTGCCATTGCCAATCAACTAATTATCAAAAACAAATTGGCCGAAATATTTGACTATAGAACGCTTGCGATCGAACAAAAATTTGGCAGCTATCAATAAATTATTATACTAACTATGAGTACTGAACCTTTAATAATTGATTTTGGAAACACTAAAGATGGGCATAATTGGACGCCCGTTAATGATACCGTTATGGGGGGCGCATCTCATTCATCGACTACGCTTACCAGTACTAGTTTGTTATTTAAAGGAGATGTATCTTTAGAAAATAATGGCGGATTTGCTTCCATACGGAGCGCTGATGGTTTGTATGATCTATCTAAATTCACAAAAGTTAGTATTCGGTTTAAGAGTAAAGGGCGGCGTTTTGCACTGCGCTTGGCAGAAGCCAATTCAACAGTGAGAGCTAATTATAAACATCATTTCAGTAGTTCAACAGAAAATTGGGAAGAACGAACCATGCAATTGGCTAACTTCAAATACTATCATAAAGGAGCAATGACCGAACAAAACTCCAAAGAAGGCTTGGTAACTATTGTGAGAATCGGTCTGATCTTAAGTGACGGACAAGAAGGTCCGTTTGAATTAGAAATTGACAACATCAACTTTAGCTAAAATACCCTATGAAAGACAAAAGAGAAGTGGTGGTTTGCTGGTTTCGTCGTGATTTACGACTCACAGATAATACGGCGTTTTTTCATGCACTCACTAGTGGTTTACCAGTAATACCTTTGTTTATTTTTGATACGGATATTCTCGAGGAACTCCCGGCAACAGATGGTCGAGTTACCTTTATTCACCATACATTAAAAGAGCTACATACCCAATTAGCCATTTTTAAAAGCGGAATGCTTATTAAAAAAGGCGAGGTTTCGGCTGTCTGGAAAACCCTACAAGCTGAATTTACCATCAAGAAAGTGTTTTTTAATAACGACTATGAGCCTTATGCCATCCAAAGAGATACTGCAATTAAAAAGCAACTAGAAACCAATGGTATAGCAGTAAGCGGTTTTAAAGATGATGTGATATTTGAAGCCAATGAAGTGCTTAAAAATGACCAGTCGCCTTATACTGTTTTTACACCGTATAAAAATAAATGGTTGTCAACCTACCATTCAAAAGCGATTAAATCAACTGAATATAAAAAAGAATTACTACAAAATTGTTTACAATTTACGCCTGAATTCCCAACCTTGGCGGAAGTCGGTTTCGAAAAAAGTACGCAGGTGGTAGAACCGTATCAGTTAGACGCCATTGAAAATTATGAAGCGTTTCGCGATTTTCCTGCAAAAGACCAAACCAGTTATTTGTCGCCACATTTGCGTTTTGGTACGGTAAGTATTCGCAAGTTGGTGCTCTTGGCACAATCGAAAAATGCGGTATTATTAAGTGAACTCATTTGGCGTGAATTTTTCAAGCAGATCTTAGTGCATTTTCCGAAAGTAGTAACCGAAAATTTCAAAGCATCCTATAACGGAATTCAATGGCGTACCAGTGCAAAAGATTTTAAACATTGGTGTGATGGCACTACGGGGTATCCATTGGTAGATGCGGGCATGCGCCAACTCAACGCCACGGGTTATATGCACAATAGAGTGCGCATGGTTACCGCAGGATTTTTATGCAAGCATTTACTTCTTGATTGGCGCTTAGGCGAAGCCTATTTTGCCAAACACTTATTAGATTATGAATTGTCATCTAACAATGGAAATTGGCAATGGGCCGCAGGTACAGGTTGTGATGCTGCTCCTTATTTTAGAGTTTTTAATCCGGAAGCCCAACAAAAGAAATTTGATAAAGACTTTGAATACATCAAAAAATGGATTCCTGAATTTGAAACAAATTATGGCCAACCCATCGTTGAGCATAAGCTAGCACGTGAGCGTGCTATTGCCACCTACAAAGCGGGCATTCAGAAAAAAGGATAGTTCCTTTTTGAGTACAACAATTCATCCATAAAAAATTACAACTGAGTCGTTCTTTTTAGTTTTCAATGCAGGTACACCCAATATTTGCAGTATGAAATTATTAGCAATGAAAACCATTTGTACCCTATTCCTAGTCTTTTTTGTACTATACACCAATGCACAAACTACTATTTCAGGTAAGGTAACCGACAAAAAACAACAACCAATTGCCGGTGCCAATGTCTATTTAGAAAACACCTATGACGGCGCCACTAGCGAGGCCGATGGTACTTTTACCTTTAAAACAACTGAAACAGGTCAAGTTACCTTGGTGGTTTCGTATTTGGCCTATAAAACCTTTAAGCAAGAAGCGGACGTCACTTCGCTCAATAATTTAATCATTGTTTTAACAGAAGAAGTAAACACTTTAGATGCTGTGGTATTAACCGCAGGTTCTTTTCAAGCCGGTGACAATACCAAAGTTTCGGTAATGAATGCCTTAGATGTAGTAACTACAGCAGGTGTTGCTGGCGATTTTATTTCGGCATTACAGACCTTGCCAGGTACGCAAACGGTAGGCGAGGACGGACGTTTATTTGTGCGTGGTGGTACCGCCGAAGAAACCCAAGTATTTATTGATGGCTTGCAAGTATTTAAACCCTACTCACCAACATCTAACAATACCCCAACACGTGGGCGGTATTCCCCATTTTTGTTTGATGGAATTACCTTTAGTACGGGTGGTTACTCTGCCGAATATGGCAATGCTTTGTCAAGTGTCTTATTATTAAACACCATTGATCATCCTGAGCAAAGTGAAACAAATATTTCATTGATGTCATTGGGTGTTGGACTAGGGCATACCAAAAAATGGGAGAAAGATGCACTTACCTTTTCTGCAGCTTATATCAATTTAGCGCCGTACAATAAGCTGGTACCCGATACGAATAAATGGAACAAACTACCCGAATCTATTTCTGGCGAAACGGTGTATCGACACGATACCAAAAACGGCCTCTTTAAATTGTACTCTGCATTTGATGTTGTAAAATTTGATGTAGAACAACCCGCTATTAATTATGAAGATTTGGTGCGTTTTGATTTGCAAAATAACAACTGGTACACCAATGCTTCATATGAAGGCTTTGTAGGTGATAAAATGGTACTTACTAGCGGTATTAGTTATAGCAATAGCTACACAAAATTGGCGATTGAAGATACCGATGTAACCGATAGAGAAAATGCAGTACATTTAAAAGGGAAGTTAAAATATAGCTTTAACAACCTCTTTAAACTCACAGTAGGTGCTGAGTTGCAGTCCACCCATTTTAATGAAGATGGTGTTGCCAATCAGACCGATGCTTTTCACTATTATTTTAACAATACCTACAGTGCCGCTTTCGCGGAAGCCGATGTCTTTTTCTCCAATGCCTTTGCGGGTAAGTTTGGGGTACGTATGGCACATAGTAGTTTGTTTGATGCAGCGAGTTTGGCCCCACGTTTATCATTGGCTTATAAGCTCAATAAAAATGCACAGCTCTCTTTAGTGTATGGTTCTTTTTATCAGGCGCCTCAAAACAATGAGCTGAAATACAATGACGATTTTGAGTTGCAAGAAGCAACGCACTATATTCTAAATTACCAATACAAAAAGAACAACCAATTGTTTAGAGCGGAGGCTTTCTACAAAAAATACGATCAGTTGGTACAATTTGATGCAGCATTTAACCAAGAACCGTCAAATTTTAATAATAACGGCTTTGGTTATGCCAAGGGCTTGGACTTGTTTTGGAAAGACACCAGAAACATCAAGTACCTACAATATTGGGTTTCGTATTCGTATTTAGATACCCAACGGAAATTTAAAGATTATCCTACTGAGGTGATGCCTAGTTTTGCTACCAAACACAATGCCTCATTGGTAACCAAATATTGGATAAATGGATTGCGCTCTCAAGTGGGAATGACCTATAATTTTGCGAGTGGTAGACCTTATAACAACCCCAATGCAAGTGACTATATGGACGGACGTACCAAAAACTATCACAATGCAAGTTTGAACTGGAGTTATTTAATTTCACAGCAAAAAATACTGTTCTTTTCGGCTTCAAACATCTTGGGTTTTAACAATACCTTTGGCTATGACTATAGCAATACACCAGATGGAAACGGTAGGTTTGACAGACAAGCCATTGTGCCAACAGCAAAACGTTCGTTTTTTGTAGGTTTCTTTTGGACCATTAGTGATGACAAGACCAAGAATCAGTTGGATACTTTGTAAGGGTATTGTGAGGAATTTGAAACACGGTTGAAATCTTTTAATTGTTTACATTTTTGTTAACGCATTAAGTACTGTTTTTTTTTAAGCTAAGTAGTTTTACCAGAGCTTTTTATTCGTCCATGCGTTGTTGCACTTTGCCGTTTTTAATCACGGTTTGAATTGCCAAGGTATTTTTGATGGCTTCTAGTGGGTTTTTGTCGAGAAGTATCATATCTGCGTATTTACCGACTTCTAGCGTACCATGAGTATCTAATACATGGAGCATTTTAGCGGCATTGTGAGTACCCATTTTTAATATGTCGAGCGGTGCCATACCACCCAGTTCTAAAATTTGCATTTCTTCATGCAAGCTATAACCCGGAAATATAAAGGTGTTGCCCGTATCTGTACCCAATACCATATTCACACCATTTTTATAAAGAATTTTAATTTCTTCTACATAAGGAATGAGGGTGTTTTCATAATTGGCATCTTTAATTCCGAAATCATTTTCTAGCATGTTTAAATAACCTTTTGCACGTTCAATGGTCATCGAATCTCGTAACATTTGCACTTCTTTCGGGTCAAATAAATTAATCTGTTCAATCGTGGTTGCCCAATCGGGATACATGGCATACATTAAACTTTTATCAATCATCAAGGTGGTAACCCATGACAATGGTTCACTGTAGATAGCAGCAAGTAGGGTGCTGTCTTTTTCAAAGTCGAGATCAACGCCTGTATAGTGAATGATATTCCGAATGCCTGCCTTAAATGCCATTGCCAATTCTGTATTATCACTTACATGTGCAAAAACTTCGGTACCGTTCTTTTTCGCTTCTGTGGCTACTTTGTTTATAAAAACTTGGGGCATTCGTTCAACAAAAGGCGGCTCGGGACCATCTTCTATAGTAAGTTTAATTCCTGTTATTGGAAATTTAGACACTTGTGCTACCAAACGCTCTATTTGTAGCGTGTCTTTTAAATAGAAAATAGATGCTCCTTCAATCCAATTGCTTTGCGCATAGGTTTTTGCAGGATGGCGTCCTTCCATAGTAAAATGTTGACTGGTATGAAAAACACGTGGTGCAGGGATACTATCTTGTTCGCCCATGGCTCGCATGTTGGCAAAATAGTCGTTCGTGGTTTTACTTCCGCCAGGACAAAAAATTGAAGTCACACCGAAATGAACAAATTTCGGAAAATCATTTTCGTAATCGCTGGTATGTGCATGGGCGTCAAACAGTCCGGGAATGAGATATTTTCCTGTACCATTGATTATTTTACTGCCCGATTTTACGGCACCCGAATCAATTGCTACTATTTTGTTATTTTTTATATAAACATGTACGTTTGGTTGACTGGCTTCACCGGTGCCATCAATAAGATGCACATTGGTGATAATAAGATCATACGCGGCTGGAGGCGAACCACAGCCGAGTAGGCTAAGCAGGAGGAGGAGATAGGTTGTTTTCATAGATCGAAATTTCAGTGTGTTTAAGTAGGTAATTGACACAGCATCAATTGTATAGGCTAATTTACAACCTTGAATTGAATTTAACAAGGGGGTTTTTCCTGTATTTTGGGGGTATTTTACCTATTTCTTAACAGTTGTTATGCCGTTTGTATCAGTTGTTTTAGTATTTTGCATTACTAATTTAAAGGCATGTTTTATTATCTCATAGTTGCGCTACAAGTGTTTTGTATTTATCACTTATACAAAAATAGAAACCCGATCTATTGGGTTTTTATCATTCTCTTTATACCCGTTATTGGAAGTATCATTTACCTTTTTATGCAAGTGTATAATAAGCGCGATGCTGCAGTGATTACTGAGGAAATTACCTCAATTATCAATCCCACCAAAAAAATAAAAGAATTACAAGCAAAACTTGAATTTTCGGATACCTTTCAAAACAAAGTAGATTTGGCAGATGCCTATCTTGAAACGAATGATGTTGAAGCAGCTATTAAACACTATGAAATGGCTTTGGAAGGAAGGTTTCAAAATGATTATTATACCCAAAAGCAGCTCGTACTGGCGTACGATAGGCTAGGTGATGCTGATAAAGTAGTGTCCTATGCCGAAAAAATTCAAGATCATGTAGAATTTAAAAATTCAAATACGCAGTTTTTATATGGCAAAGCACTCGCGGCCTTAGATAGGTTTAAAGATGCCGAAAAACAATTGGTACAAATTAATAATAGTTATGCCAATTATGAAGAACGTTTAGAATTTGCCAAATTATTAATTGCTAATGACAAGGCTACCAAAGGCAATACTATTTTAAACGAATTGTTTGAAGAGTCTAAACAAATTGTAAAGCAAAACCTACGTAAATACAGTGCAACGTTTGCTGAAGTTGAAAAACTGCGAAGCCAAGTTTCATAATTCAATCGTCATCATTTTATACTTTGCGCGATTATCGATCGATGCAAATTACTTTGATATTTTTATTTGTAAAAAATAAAGCGGAGGAGATACCGTATAAAAAAGGCAACTTTTTTTAAATTTAGCTGAGTTTAATTTCAAAATAACAGACGTCTGCATTTTCATAATGACTAGGTAATCCGTTTGAATTTTGAATTTTTGAAATTCCTAAAAAAGTAAAGCCACATTTTTTATAATGAGCGATCAAACGGGTGTTGTTACCACAAGTATCAAGACGTACAAATTTTTTATGTTCTGTTGCCGCATACACTTTTGCCCAATTGACAATTTTAGTTACAAATTGCTGTCCCCTAAACACAGGGTTCGTAGCAATTCTATGAATGTAAATGGAAGGGTCAGCATCTTTCGCTTCCCAAATTTGAGGATCGCTAAAACTAATAGCCCAAACACAAGCAATGGTATTGTTAAGAACTAATTTAAACTGTCGTTGCTCGGCAATTTCTGTTTCCACTAAACTCCTGTCAAACTGTGGCCAGATATTGCCAGAGAATTTATTTTTTTGATATTCAGTAGCTATAGCGTACAACTTAAAAATTGCGTCAATATCGTGTATGTTACTGTTTGTTATTTGCACCTTACTATTTTAATAAAAAGGGTGTTCTTCTTAATTGGATTTGTTACTAATTATGAGGCATTGGGTACAGATTCACAAGTTACTTTGTCATCTTTTTTACTTAGAAAAACATGTTAAACAAGGATCCGTACGTACGAAGTTCGTATTTTTTTTACAGTTCATCCTAAAAAAGTTACAATTCGGTCAGGCTTAATTTTAAAAAGCTATGGTTTATATGACATTTGAACTATAATTTAAAACTTAAAACCATGATCAGAATAGTAGTAGTATTAGTAATGTACTTGGCCTCACAAGCCGCATTCTCTCAAACCAAATTTGAACAAGGCATGCAAAAAGCATTTACCTTAATGAGTGAAAACAAAAATGATGAAGCTGTAAATATGTTAGAACGTATTGCCAATGCAGAACCAGAAAATTGGATACCACCATATCATATTGCGTTATTAAAAGCACGAACATCTTTTGCTATGACCAACAAATCGGCGCAAGAGGCTCAAATAAAATCGGCTGAAGATTTTATTGACCGTGCAGATGCCATTTCTCCAGACAATTCTGAAATTTATGTGATTAAAGCCATGGTTAATGTGGCGAAAATTGCTTCAAACCCTATGGTTAATGGTGCAAGTTTATCGGCTCCAACAGAAGCCTTATACAGAAAAGCAGTGGCCTTAGATGCGACTAACCCAAGGGCCTATAGTGGATTGGCAGAATTTGAAATGGGAGCAGCTCGTTTTTTTGGTAAAGATTTGACGCCCTATTGTACTAAACTACAAGAGTCTATCAAATTATATGATGCATTTCAACCTGCATCTAAAATGGCACCAAATTGGGGAAAGGAATGGACGTTAAGCGTGATTGCAAGTACTTGTGGAACTACGAAGTCTACAACAACAGCAACAGAAACGGCAGCATCAACCGAAAAAGTAACGATACAAGCTACGGTAGAAAACGTGTCGGGTACAGAAGGAAAAGTACACTTTGCCTTGTATACGAAAGAAACCTTTATGAAAGAACCAGTAGCCTCAAAAGTAGGTACTATAGTTGACGGTAAGGCCACTGTTACTTTTGAAGATATAAAGAATGGTGCCTATGCCATCGTTTGTTTTCATGACAAAAATGAAAATAACACCATGGATTTTCAAGCAAACGGAATGCCCTTAGAAGATTATGGGTCGTCTAATAATAAATTTAGAATGGGACCACCATTATTTGAAGATGCAAAATTTACTGTTGAAAATAAATCACTAAATTTAGGGATTAGATTTTAGATCTCTTAAAAATTAAAAAACACAACAGATGAAGTTTTTTATTTATAGCTTTTTGATACTAAGTGCGCTGCAAATGTCAGCACAAGAAGGAAGTGTGTTAACTATTGATTTTGAAGGAATTAAAACAAGTGAAGGAAAGTTATTTGTAGCATTATATGAATCTGAAGATGCATTTTTAAAAGAGCCCCTCATTGGCAAAATAGTTACAGTAACTAACGGAAAAGCAACCGTTGTATTTGAAGATTTAGACACAGGAGTTTATGCAGTATCTTCATTTTATGATACCAATAACAATGGTAAAATGGATACTAATTTTTTAGGTATTCCCAAAGAACCAACCGCCATGAGTAACCAAGCAAAAGGAAGTTTTGGTCCGCCAAAATTTAAAGATGCGAAGTTTGAAATTACAAGTACAAGTAAAACAATACAGATTAAATTTTAAGAAATGATGAAGGATTTGAAAAAGATATTATTGATTGGTTTTGGAATAGGAACACTTCTTTTTATAATTGATGTACTATTCGGTTTACTTTCAAACAAGGTCTTTGTTGTGGATAGAATGAGCTTTATAAAGTTTGGATACTACCAAATGTACTCAGTGGTATTGACCTTTGTAAATTCCTATTTCTTTAATTATTTAAATAGAATTCAGTGGAAAAAATATAAAAAACAACGCATCTTAATAGGTGCATTAGGAGGTATTATTTTAACGATGGGTACGATCGTTTTCTTGAGAATGATTCAAGAAATGGCGATTAAAGGTGAGGGGTTTGAAGAGTTTTATACAGAAGAGCTACAAAATGGTTCATTTTATTTAACCTCGCTTTTAATTACGTTGGTTGCCTCTTTATTTTTTCACGCTTTTTATTTTTACCAACGATTACAAAAAGAGAAAGTAACAGAGCAGAAAATTATTGCAGGTACAGCTTCAGCACAATTTGATGCATTGAAGAATCAGTTAGACCCTCACTTTTTATTCAATAGCTTAAACGTATTGACAAGTTTGATTGAAGAAAATCCGGATTCTGCTCAGCAATTTACAACGGCATTATCTAAGGTATACCGTTATGTATTAGAGCAAAAAAACAAAGAATTGGTAAGTGTAGATGAAGAGTTGGCTTTTGCTAAAACCTATGTTAAATTATTGAAAATGCGTTTTGAAGACAGTATCATTTTTGAAATTCCTGAAAAGGCCAGCAATCCAGAGGCACGGGTAGTTCCACTCTCATTGCAATTACTATTAGAAAATGCTGTAAAACACAATATTGTAAAAGCTTCCAATCCGCTAAAGATTCGCATTTTTGAAAAAGGGAGTGATTTGGTAGTAGAAAATATTTTACAACCCAAAGAAGTATTAAAAAAGAGTAGTGGTGTAGGGCTTTCAAACATCAAACAACGGTATAGTTTACTTACAGACAAACAAGTATACATTCACAAAACAGCAACGCTTTTTTCAGTTTCAATACCGATGCTCACAAAACAATTATCCGTTATGAAAACACAAGAAACCTATATAGAAGACAAAAGATACATGCGGGCCAAGGATAAAGTAGAAAAGATAAAAGGTTTTTACTCGAATCTGATGACCTACATCATCGTAATACCCATACTCGCTTATGTAAACTATAGAACTACTAGTTTCCCATGGATTATATTTCCGACCTTAGGTTGGGGGTTTGGGGTATTGGCGCACGGTATGGAAGCTTATGGATACAACCCTTTTACCAGTAAAAGCTGGGAAGAGCGTAAGATTAAAGAATTTATGGATAAAGAAAACTAAAAACTACAGAGATGGACAATTTTGATAAAGAAAACAAGTATATAAAAGCCAAAGAAAAAGTAGAAGAGATTAAAAAGTTCTATTCAAATCTAACCTCGTATATCATTGTTATAACCGGTTTGGGGGTATTGAATTACTATACAGACGGTTGGCAATACCCCTGGTTTTTGTGGCCAGCTTTTGGATGGGGTATTGGAATTGTATTTCATGCAGCCAAAGCTTTTGATTGGAACCCGTTTTTTAATAAAGACTGGGAAAAAAGAAAGATCAAAGAGTATATGGATAAAGACAAAGATGGCATGACGAAAACCCAACATTGGGAATAAAAACAGGCGTATGGAAACTAATTTATATAGCGAAGAAGAAAAGTATTTAAAAGCTAAAAAGAAAGTAGAAAGAATAAAAGGGTTTTATAGACATCTGATTGTTTTTTTAGGATTCAATATTTTTTTAATACTGTTTAAAATGATAGGGGTTATAGGTGATGGAGCGTCATTTTTAGGGGCCGTTTTTGATATGCAAGCCTTATTTACTTGGGTGCCATGGGGTATCGGTTTAGCAATCCATGGCTTTGTTGCTTTTGATGGATTCGCTTTGTTTTTAGGGAAAGACTGGGAAGAACGGAAAATTAAAAAAATAATTGAAAAGGATACTAAAAACTCACAACATTAGATTTTAGGTAATGGAGAAAGATTATAGCAAAGAAGAGCGGTATTTAAAGGCTAAAAAACGGGTCAAAGAAATACAAGGGTTCTATTGGCATTTGGCGGTATATATAGTAATAAATTCATTTATTACTGTCAATATAGTAATTCGAAATGTCTATGAAAATGGAGAAACAATGCAGGAGGCCTTTTTAGATTTTGGACTCTTTTTTGTGTGGGTTTCATGGGGAATAGGATTGGCAATACACGCATTTGTTGTTTTCGGTAGTTTTCCGTTTTTATTTGGAAAAAATTGGGAAGCACGTAAAATCAAAGAATTGATAGAAAAAGAAGAAGAACATTATAAATCACTGCAAAAATGAATGTAATAATTATAGAAGATGAAAAGCCAGCCGCTAGGCGCTTAGACAGAATGTTACAGAAACTAGACATCAATGCAAGTGTGATGTTACACTCTGTAGAGGAAGCATTAACCTGGTTTGAATCGAATATACACCCCGATCTAATTTTTTTAGATATTCAATTGTCTGATGGTTTGTCGTTTGAAATTTTTGAAAATATTGAAGTTAAAAGTGCGATTATTTTTACAACTGCGTATGATGAATATGCGCTACAGGCATTTAAATTAAACAGCATCGATTATCTGTTAAAGCCCATTGATACGGACGATTTAGAGACGGCAGTTACCAAGTACAAAGAGCGAATTCCTAAAAGCAATAAGTTAGCCGTTGATTTTGAAGACATCAAACGATTGTTGGTAAATCCGCTAGAGCGCGAATATAAAAAGCGGTTTACAGTAAAGGTAGGGCAGCATTTAAAAATGATTCCCATAGATACCATTGAATGTTTTTATAGTGAAAACAAAGGCACCTATATTCATACCAATGACAATAGAGATTATTTGATAGATGCCACTTTAGAAGATTTGGAAAAGGAATTGGCCCCTCAAACATTTTTTAGAGTGAGCCGTAAATTTTATGTCAATATCAATGCCATTAAAGACATGGTATCGTATACCAATTCGCGTTTGCAAATTAAATTAAATACCTATAGTGATCAAGAGGTGATTGTAAGCCGTGAACGGGTTCGTGACTTTAAAGATTGGTTGGAATAAAAGAATGACTGCCTAGTTCTTCCAATGCGTCCTTTATTTTTTCTAGAATGAATAGCGACTAAGAGCTTTAAAATTAAGCTAATAAAAGTATCGTATAATTTTTTCAGGATTTTTAACAGTTTCGTTGTTTTTATACGTTATAAAAGATAACAATTAATAACGAAGAACATGAGAAGACAGATTTTAATACTTTCAATGATCAGCCTAGGTTTTTTTGGATGTGAGCTTATTGACGAATTGACAAAGTTTGATATGGAATTTAAACAAACGGTAAAAATTCCACCATCCACCATAATCAATACCCCTTTTGATATTTTATTACCACCGGTTGAAACAAATTCAGAAGCTACCTTCGGATCTAATAATACGCGTAAAGACCTCATAGAAGAAATCCGCTTAAAATCACTTGATTTAACGATTAATTCACCTTCAGAATCCGATTTTTCATATTTAGAATCTATCGAGATTTTTATTTCAGCAGAAGACTTACCCGAAATAAAAATCGCTTTCAAAGAGGAAGTTTCAGCAGCTGTAGGTGCCGAATTGAGTTTAGATGTAATTGGCGATGACTTGAAGGAATACCTTAAAAAGGACGCCTTTTCAATTCGATTGAAAACTACTTTAGATGAAAGCATCAATGAAGAGCAAACCATTGAAGTAAAATCGGTCTTTTTTGTCGATGCGAAGATCTTGGGAGTTTAAGTTGTTAATTTCATAGAAGTGTAAGCTTTGTAATTGATTGATTATCAAACTTGTATCAGGTATTTCGAAAACTTTAGAATTTCTTTAGAATTAAGTTGTTTTTTTACAAGAATAACTCAATCCCCTAAAAGTTATACCTTGAGAAAATTAACCTTGACCCTCATTTTGAGTTTGATTGTTTTAGCCTTAAATGCGCAATCAAATGATACCCCAGAACGTTTAAAATATACAGTACTTGCTCCCGATGGATCGATTGCCCTAACTATCGTTGACGATTCAAGAGATGACAAAATACAATTGGAGGCTGTAAGCAGTTTCTATAAGTATGAATTGATCGATCCAATGACTAGTGAATTGGTTTATACTGCAGCAAATAAAGGAACGCTAGGCGCTTTTGATAAGGCAAAGGTACTCGAAGGCACGTATGATTTACGAGTGTACACCAGAAGCTTTATCATCTTATCGAAGATAAAAGTATCGGCTCCACCACTTGGTGTAGTGGCAAGTAATGAAACAGTAGTGATTAATAATTAATTTTCTGTAGTAGCTTCAAAGAAACTAAACACACTACCACCATATTTTTTTGCATAACTAAAGTGATTGTTTGAAGACAAATCTGTCTGTTTAGAATGCTCTATAATAAGCAGTCCGTCATTATTTAATAGTCGCTTTTCAAATACCTGCTCAACAATAGTTAAAAATTGCTCATCGCTAAAATCATACGGTGGATCAGCAAAAATTATATCGGCAGTCAAGGTGTTTTTTTCTAAAAATTTATACACATCACTTTTAACGGTAGTGATATTTAAATCGAGTTTTTCAGAAATCGAATTGATAAATTGTATGCAACCAAAATGCTGGTCTACACTAATTATATTTTGAGCGCCACGTGAAGCGAACTCAATACTAATACTACCAATACCAGCAAATAAATCCAATACACTTAAGTCTTCAAGGTAATATTTATTGTTTAAAATATTAAAGAGTGCTTCTTTAGCAATATCCGTGGTAGGACGTGTAGGTAAATTTTTAGGAGCATTTACGCGTATACTTTTATGTTTTCCTGAGACTATACGCATTAGAATTGGTGTAAAAGTGTAAAAAAGTGACGTTTTGTATCTTCGGTAAAGTCGTCACTAAATGAGTATTTCGACCTATTTTCTATCAAACTAACATTTCTAACATAGCTATAAGCGATGTTGTATAATTCGTCATCCTTTTCAACAGCTCCCAATAATTTCAATTCAAATTTTTCTGGATTCAATTTTAGTTGTTCGGTAACAAAAAGAATATAATAGATAAAGTCCTCCTTGGTTTTATATTCAAAAGTATTGTACAGTTGTAACTTTCTATTAAAAATAACAATTATTTCAAAATGTGTTGCACCTACATTTACAAACATGTGAGGAACCAAACTAAACTTATAGATGTCAATTAGATTTTCAATGAGTATGGTTGAAAAATGCTTGTATTCAAAACCGCCAAACTGATCGATAAAAAAATTATTGATATTGACATAAGGCACGTATACATTTACAATATCATGATTTTCAAGCTCATCAAAAGCAAAGAAATCGTGCTTTAGTACTTTATTGTTGTAGGATAAGTAGCTAGAAATTTTCTCTTCTTGAAACAAAGGTTTCGGTACCAACGCAGATAAATTATTGGTATGCGTAATATTGACTGAATGGTATTTTTCCTTTAATAGCGGATTGGTACCAAACAGCTTTGTAATATTATCAATTGCTTTTTGAGGAGTTTGATTGGTTTCTTTAAAATGGTAATTATAAAGAGCGATAAATTTCTTTTCGTCTTTGTTTAAAACACAAAAAGAAAATCCATCCAAACTAAATTGGATGGATAGATGATTAAATGCTAGATTACTAGCTGGTTTATTGTTTATTTTGAAGTTCTCCTGTATCATAAATAATTGGCCAGTTACCATTTGTTTTTACATCGTCTAGTGATCCTACAGAAATAAATTCACCGGTTACTTCAGGAGCAAGGGCTTCTTTTTCTTGTCTTACTAAATGATTAGGTAAGCCATTTAAAACAGTTTCTTTAGCTATTTGAGCTAAAAACACGGGTGATCTTACACCTTGTACTTTTTCAACAAAACCTGTTTTTAAATCAAATTCAGCATCGGTACCTGGTACCTTAAACATGTTTTTATAATCTCTACCAGCAAAAGAAGCTCTTACTTCTTTATAACCAATAGTGTCAACTACTCGTTGTTCTTCCTCAATCATAATCGGACTGTAGTCAGTACCTTTATTTACCGTTACAACGATATTTTTTGTTTCAGTAACAGCAAATTTAGCAGTATCAATAAATGTAATTAAGTTGGCTTTGTTGGCAGTATAATTACCAGTAACCTCTTTATGAGCTATTTCAGCATCTCGAATTGTTTTTAAATTTTTAATTACAGGTGTGTAACGAGCAACTTTTTCTTTGTTAAAGATTATTGGGCCCATAATACCTTGATAAATTTTATAGCCCAAAAAGATGACCAATAGCCATAAGACAATTGAAATGATAGGCCTTGCCTTTTTTGAGACTTTATTTGCAATTAAGTAAGCTAGGGCGCCGGTAGCAAGAATCGCAACGAGGATGATTAAAATAGTTAGCATTTTAAAGTATATTTTATTTATAGGTTATAGGCAAATCTACAAAATTTTTTTAATGGTTAAAACTTTTATGCATAAATCAATTTGTACCTTTGTTTTTTATTTAAAAACTGAATGATAAAAGACGCTGCAGCATTTTACAAAACCCTCTTAGAGAAGTTCCCTCATACGCCAACAACAACACAAGATCAATTATTAAGTCAATTATCTCATTTTGTATTTGATACAGCCCACCAAAAGCTATTTTTATTAAAGGGATACGCAGGTACAGGTAAGACTACAACAATCAGTACTGTAGTAAATTGTTTGTGGAAAGCAGGCATGAAATCCGTGCTATTAGCGCCTACAGGAAGAGCAGCTAAGGTGTTGGGAAATTATTCAAAACGACAGGCTTTTACCATTCATAAAAAAATATACCATCCTCGAAAAGCAAAAAATGGCGGTGTTTCATTCGTTTTACAAACAAATAAACATACCAACACCGTATTTATAGTAGATGAAGCTTCTATGATACCTGATAGAGCCGCAGATGCACGTTTGTTCGAAAACGGTTCCTTATTAGATGATTTATTGTTTTATGTGTATGCAGGTAAAAATTGTAAAGTCATCTTTATAGGTGATACGGCACAGTTACCGCCAGTAAAGTTGGACTTGAGTCCGGCCTTAGACGCAGATACCTTGACATTGAATTATAATAAAGATGTAGAAGAACTTGAATTGGATGAGGTAATGCGTCAACACGAAGATTCAGGTATTTTAAATAATGCCACGGCCATACGTGTAAATTTAGATGAAGGAGGTTATGAGCCTTTCAAATTTAATTTGAATTTCCCAGATATTATTCGCCTAACGGATGGTTATGATATACAAGATGCCATCAATTCGGCTTATGACAATATTGGGGTAGAAGACACTGCTTTTATTGTGCGTTCTAATAAACGTGCCAATCAATACAATCAACAAATACGGAGTAAAATACGCGGTCAAGAGAATGAAATTGCTACTGGAGATTATGTAATGGTTGTTAAAAACAATTATTTTTGGTTGAAAGATTCGAGTACAGCGGGCTTTATTGCCAATGGAGATATTTGTGAAATACTAGAAATTTTTAAGTACAAAGAGTTGTACGGATTTCGTTTTGCGGAGGTAAAAGTTCGAATGATTGATTATCCAGATCAACAACCTTTTGAAACCGTATTATTGCTAGATACGCTAACGGCGGAAACACCTTCACTGTCTTATGAAGATTCGAATCGATTGTACGAAGAAGTAAAAAAGGACTTTCAGCACGAAAAATCATCGTATAAACGCTTACTTTCTGTAAAAAATAATAAGTACTTCAATGCCTTACAAGTAAAGTTTTCATACGCCATGACGTGTCATAAGTCGCAAGGAGGACAATGGAAAACAGTTTTTATAGAGCAACCCTATTTGCCAGAAGGTCAAGATATTTCGTATCTTAGATGGTTATATACCGCGGTAACACGGGCACAAGAGAAATTATATTTAATAGGTTTTAAAGATGAGTTTTTTCAAGATTAATAAAATAGTAGTTGGTTTAGTTACTGTAATCCTACTGGCTTCATGTGGAACTACACATAAAATTAAAAACGAATTAAAACAAGATGCAAAGGAGTCGTCTTTTTTTAAAGGCTTTGTACTTTACAATCCCGCAACCCAGAAGGAAGTGATCAATCAGAATGGTGCTAAATATTTTACACCGGCTTCAAATACAAAGCTTTATACTTTTTATACGGCCTTTAAAACATTAAAAGACAGTGTAACGAGTTTGGCGTATTATCAAACCAACGATTCATTGATTATTAAGGGTACAGCAGACCCTACTTTATTGTATTATGGTAATGATAGTACCAAGGTTATTGATTTTTTAAAAAAGGCACCACAAGCCATTTATATGGTAGATGCGGCCATAGATGAAACACCATACGGTAGTGGTTGGGCCTGGGACGATTACCAAGAATACTATATGCCTGATAAAAGTTTGTTTCCTATTTATGGTAATCTTTTGAGATACAAACAAATGGCTGATACTATACAGAGTACACCTACTTATTTTAAGAAAGCGATTACCGTATTAGATTCCATTAGCCTTACCCGAGATTTAAACGAAAATCAGTTTTATCTTGAAAAGGGAAAGACAAGCACTTATGAAGTGCCTTTTAAAACATCCAATCAATTGGTGGCTACCTTATTGAGCGAACAATTAGGGAAACCAGTAACACTAATTAAAAACACTTCAAAATACACCTATCAATATCTAAGTGGGATGTCTTTGGATGAATTGTATAAACAATTTTTGAAGGTGAGTGATAATTTTTTCGGTGAACAGCTACTATTGCAGGTTAGTAAGACTGTAAATGACACTTATAATGTACAAGAGGCAATTCGTTATTCTTTAACTAATTATCTGTCAGATCTTCCGCAAAAGCCGAGATGGGTGGATGGTTCAGGATTGTCTAGATATAATTTGTTTACACCAAATGACATGGTGTTTTTATTGAATAAGATGTATGCAGAAATTTCGTTTGAAAAACTCAAATACTATTTGCCCGCAGTAGGTGAATCGGGAACCTTAAAAAAATGGTATGGCAATGATAAACCTTTTGTCTTTGCCAAATCGGGCGCACTTTCCAATAATTACAATTTAAGTGGTTATATCGTTACTAAAAAAGGAACAATACTTATTTTTAGTTATATGAACAATCATTATAAAATACCCACGTCACAGCTAAAAAAGGAGATGGAAAAACTGTTTCTTACTATTTATAACAAGTACTAAATGAAAAAATACATTGCAAAATTTGTGTTTTTTATTTTTGGATGGAAAGCCACCTACCTCGAAAAGTATAAGGTTTCTAAAAGTGTTGTGTTAGCGGCGCCTCATACCTCGAATTGGGACTTACTTTTTTCATTAGCAGTGTATTGGCGTGAAGGAATCGATGCCAAATTTTTAATTAAAAATGTGTATACGAATGGAATTTTTGGTTTCTTTTTTAAGTGGCTTGGTGCTATCGGAGTAGATCGATCAAAGCACAATAACCTGGTTGACTATGCTATTTCGTTATTTAGTACTTCTGAAAAGTTGATTTTAATGATTCCGGCAGAAGGCACTAGAAAGCGCGTAGCGAAGTGGAAAACGGGTTTTTATCATATTGCTAGGAATGCACAGGTGCCTATATCATTTGGATTTTTAGATTATAAAAAGAAACTTGCGGGGGTGGGTGATGTTTACTTGCTTACGGGCGATTTTGACAACGATATGAAATACATTGAAGATTTTTATAGAACAATCGAAGGAAAACATCCTGAATTGTACAATAAAAAGATATTTTAGTTGAATGCTTCGAGTTAACTAAATTTATTTGGAGTCAGGAGTCAAAACAACTTTTCCTTTAACCTCTTTATTAATCATAGCGAACATGGCTTCCTTGACTTGTTCAAGTGCATACGTACCATGAATTCTTGTTTTTAATTTTCCTTCAGCAAACCACTGCATCAGTTGCCCCATGTTTTTTAGATGTAACTGCGGTTCTTTTTTAACAAAAGCACCCCAAAACACGCCTACAATAGCACATCCTTTAAGCAAACATAAATTCAATGGAATTTTAGGGATTTCGCCCGCTGCAAAACCGACTACTAAATACCGCCCTTTCCACGCCATGGTGCGTACTGCAGGTTCTGTATACTCGCCGCCAATAGGGTCATAAACAATGTCAACACCAGTGCCATTGGTTAGTTCTTTTACTTTTTTATTGAGATCTTCAGTATTATAATTAATTAGAAAATCAGCACCATTCTCTTTGCAGAACTGCAATTTAGTATCTGAGGAAGCAGCGGCAATAACCGTTGCGTCTACTGCTTTTGCAATTTGTATTGCGGCAGTACCAACACCACCCGCAGCACCGAGTATCAATACCGTATCTCCTTTTTGGATGTGGGCTCTATTTACTAAGGCATGATAGGAGGTGCCATAAGTTAACATCGTAGCGGCACCCGTAATAAAGTCAAAAGTAGGAGGCATCATAAAAACATCAGTTGCTTTTGCTTTCACTTCTTCGGCGAAACCACCAAAGACACTTCCATAGATTACCTGATCGCCAATTTTTAATTGTTTTACATCGGTACCAACTGCTTTTACAATACCTGAAATTTCACCACCTGGCGAGAAGGGAAGTTCAGGTTTGAATTGGTATTTTCCCTGAATAATTAAAGTGTCTGGAAAATTGAGTCCGCAGGCCTTTACTGAAATAATGACTTCATCAGCAGCAGGAACTAATGAAGGAATTTCTTCAATAATAAGATTTTCTATGGGGCCAAAAGATTTACATAAAACAGCTTTCATTAAAATAGGTCTTTATTATCAGTAATAGTTAGTTGTACATCATTCATCAATATTTCAGCCAACGCTTTTGTTTTTACCAATTCATAGGTATAGAAAAATTGCATGGTATGCACTTTACTCGTGTAGAACGATTCAGACTGCGCTCTCTTTTCAATAGCTAAATGTCCTTTTGCAGCAGTGGCCATTTTTAACCATTGCCATCCAATGATGATGGTACTAAAAAATTCCATGAAAACAGAAGCGTCTGCCAAAAAGCGCTCGTAGTTGCCACTCATAGCATGTGGCATCAAACTACCCAGTACTTTTTGCACTAGCGATAGGTTTTCTGTCAAAGTTTGGGCATACGGTTTTAAATCGGAATGAGCATTGGCAGCGCTAATTGCTTGTTGAATTTCGGCAGCCAATAGTTGTAAGGCTTTCCCATTCTGCATGGTTATTTTCCGTCCTAACAAATCCAAAGATTGTATGCCAGTTGTTCCCTCATACAATGATATGATACGAATGTCGCGATAATATTGTTGGGGCATAAAATCAAAACAAAAGCCATAACCTCCTAAAATTTGTACCGCCTCACTAGTTGATTTAAGTCCTTGTTCTGCCGGATATGTTTTGGTAATTGGTGTCAGTAACTCTAGTAATAAATGATAGTTTTCTTTTTCTTCTTTTGACGCACTCGTTAATTCTTTATCGATATAATTAGCGGTTTCAAGTATTAAACTTAACGATCCTTCAACAATAGCTTTTTGTGTAAAGAGCATTCTTTTCACATCGGGATGGTTAATAATTAGCGTTTGTGATTCTTCGGTATTTTTTTTACCTGTACTATTTAATTTTCTTCCTTGCGGACGCTCATTGGCATATTTTAATGAAGAGTAATAGGCCGCCGCCGCAATGGCAGCACCCATTCGCCCTGTACCGATACGCGCTTCATTCATTAGCTGAAACATATATGATAGGCCTTTGTGGGCTTCACCAAGTAGCCAGCCTCTACAGTCGCCTTCATCGCCAAAAACAACATGGGTTGTACAATACCCTTTTTGGCCCATTTTTTCAAATTCTCCGGCAATAGCCACATCATTGGCAATAAAACTGGAAGTATCAGCGGGTCTGTTTTTCGGAACCACAAAGAGTGAGACTCCCTTGGTTCCTGCTGGAGCCCCTTTAATCCGTGCGAGTACTAAATGCACAAAATTATCAGCAAATTGATGATCACCTGCAGAGATAAATATTTTTTGCCCTTTGATTAAATAATGGTCGGTATCAGTAGGAGTTGCTAGAGTAGTAATATCAGAGAGTGAACTTCCCGCTTGTGGTTCTGTTAAGCACATAGTTCCTCCCCATGATAAATCCATCATTTTAGGCACATAGGTATCTTTTAATGTTTGGTTGCCAAAAGAAACAATTAAGTTGGCCGCTCCTGCTGTAAGTCCAAAATAACCAGGAACGTGATTGTTTGCGGCTTCCATAATATAAAAGGCAGCTTGAAGGATGGCTGATGGCATTTGCAATCCACCCTCGTCAAAATCAAACATGGCTGCTACTAGGCCCATTTCACCAGCATTTTTAAAAATATGTTCAAACTGCGGATGCACGTGAATTTTTCCATCTTTAAAATAAGAAGGTTGCTCATCCATTTCTTTGATAAAAGGAAATAGGGCAGTGTCAGAGAATTTTTTAACGGCATCAATAAAAATATCAACGGCTACCTTGTCGTACTCACTATAGCGATCTTCGGCTAATATTTTTTCAGTTTCATGTACTTCATATAACAAAAATTTTAGGGTGTCAATATCTACATATTCGTTTTTCATGCCAATACTATTTTAGTGATTCTTAATGGAGTTTTCAATATACTGAATTATTTTGATGTGCTGCGCTTGATAATCGAACCATTGAATGGAGTTATCACGTTTAAACCAAGTGCCTTGTCTTTTTGCAAAACGACGGCTATTTTTTTTAATTTCTGATATCGCAAAAGGCAAATCAATAGTGCCATCGAAATACTGAAACAATTCTTTGTATCCAACCGTTTGTAAAGCGTTTAAATCTTTGTGTGGGTATAACTGTTTAGCTTCTTCTAATAAACCAGCTTCCATCATTAGATCTACCCGCTGGTTGATTCTACTGTATACAACTTCTCGATCGGCTGTGAGTCCAATTTTTATAGGTACAAAATTACGTGTGGTGGTATTGGCTGTTAAAAAGGAGGAAAAGGGAGTGCCAGTTCCTAAACAGATCTCTAAAGCTCTAATAACACGTTGGTGGTTGTAAATATCTAGGGATTGATATGCTTTTATGTCCAAATTTTTTAGTTGAGATTGTAAGCCTTCAAGACCGTGTTCTTCTAATTCAAGTTTTAATTGTTTACGGATGATAGGGTCTACCTTAGGAAAAGTATCCAAGCCATTTAATACGGCATCAACATACAAACCACTTCCACCAACCATAACAATGACCTTGTTATTTTGAAAGAGGCTATTTAATTGTTGTATGGCATCTTTTTCAAATTGGCCAACACTATAATCCTCAAAAATAGAGCGATTTTGAATGAAATGGTGTTGTACTTGTTCTAGTTCTTCTGAGCTAGGTACTGCGGTACCAATTTGCATTTCTTTATAAAATTGACGTGAGTCGCTGGAGAGAATTTCTGTATTGAAATGGTTAGCTAACGCGATACTTAGGCTTGTTTTACCTATCGCAGTGGGGCCAACAATGGAAATTAAGAAGTTAGGTACAGTTGTCATTGATATCTATTAAATCCGCGAAAGCGAAATGCTAGCTATGAGCATGTAATTTTTGACCACATTCATAACAAAATTCAGCTTTGTCTGAATGCTTTCCGACACCACAACTCGGACAATGTTGTGTGTTTGTATCTATCTTAGGTTGGTTGGTACTTGACGCATACTCGGCAGATACTATACCAGTGGGTACAGCAATAATTCCATAACCCAAAATCATCACCATCGCCGCAATGAATTGACCTAATGGGGTTTGCGGTGCAATATCACCAAACCCAACTGTGGTTAGTGTTACGATACACCAATACACACTTTTAGGGATGTTGGTAAAACCATTTTCAGCGCCTTCAACCATATACATGATCGTCCCCAGAATAATAGCGATAATAACCACAGCAAACAGAAAAACAAAAATTTTAGCACGACTGGCTTTCAATGCCTTCACTAAATTATTAGAGGCACCTAAATAACGGGCTAGTTTTAAAATTCTAAAAACTCTTAGTAGGCGCAAGGCTCTTAAAGCAACCAAGGCATGAGATCCTGCTAAGATGAGTGAGAGGTATTTTGGAACAGTTGATAAAAAGTCTATAATACCATAAAAGCTAAAGATATATTTTGATGGTTTTTTAACCGAAATGATTCGTGCAATATACTCCAAGCTAAAGAGTATGGTAATAATCCATTCTGATATATTTAAAAAGCGGTGAAATCTATTGTCAAAACTTTCTACACTTTCTAACATGACCAAAACAATACTGGCAATAATTACAACAAGTAGAACAACATCAAATAACTTACCAGCAGGAGTGTCTGCTTCATAAATAATTTCGTGAAGTTTACTTTTCCAGTTAGATGATCGTTTCGAATTTTCCAATACTATTAATTATATTTTCTCTAAAGTTATCAAACTCTTTTGAGTTTTTATGATTTGATTGAAGAATTCTTTTAGATTAGGATATTCTTGCGGTGCAAAAAAGGAACGTTGTATGTTAAATCGTAGCAATAAGATAATTTCATTGTTTTTTTCTTCAATAGAAAATGCATAGTTACCGCCTCCGTTAGGAAGTTTATAAGCAACTTTTTCAGGAAGTGATTTCACCGTGTAGTTTTCTGGAATTTTTAATTTTAAATTAAACTGAGAGGAGTTTACAAAAGCAAAATCAACAGGGTATTGACGTTCTTTAAGTTTAAAAGGATTGCTATTGTTTTCAACACTGATAAATGGATTGAAAATTAGTAAGTTACCACTTAAGTTACTTTCAATTGTGATGTCAAATGACTCTCTAAATGGTTTGTCAATAACCTTCAAATCTGAATTTTCATAGGATTCAATAATCAAATTATCATCAATACCAAACTGTTCTTCCATCTTATTTAAATACACATCGTCGCTTAGGGAATTTACGTCACTTCTTTTTTCCATCGCTTCATAACCGTTGTAAGATTTGTACATTTGCCCTGTAAAATCACCATCGCCATTCATTTCTAAATTAAGTATGGTACGAACGGTGTTGTTTTTTTTTGCTACGATGTCATACCAATAGCTACCTTCTTTGAAATTCATGACTCTACCATAACTATTTAAGGCTCTAATAGGTAACATACCAAAGGGCATTGCTTTATTGGTAGCATCTAACAAATAACTTTGTTCTCCGATGTTTAATTTGGCAATAGCATAATTAAAATCAGACATAACAGGATAGGCCTTTGTTGGTAGGCCATTGTCGCGCGTAGACAATAACATGATTTCTGCATCAAAACCCACGGCGTTCAACGCATTTATTAAAGAAATGTTTATTTCTGTTGAGTTTCCAACCCGATTGGTAAACGCATCTTTTACAACAACTTCATCAAACAAACGCGATTTACCATTCCATGTAAAATGATTTTTAATAAAGTTATAAATACTTTTTGCTTTGGCGAGATTGTTCTCTCCATTAAGAAGTACATCTGGTAGTTGTTTTTCGAGGTAGTCTACTTTTTTGAGTTGTCTACCAATACTTTTTTCAGTTCTAAATTCTTTATCTACATCCTTCCACCTTTTGGTATATTTTTCAATAACGCCATCAAACCCTTTAAATTCAGACAATTCAAATTTTATAGATGACAGGTAATTTTTTTTGGAAGTCATATAATCTTCATCTATAAAAGCAGGAATATCGCGCATGGCATAGGTGAGCTCTTCGCATGAAGCGGTACCGGTAGCACCGGGAATAGTAAAACAACTTTTCTTTATACCAGCTTCATTTTTTGTTAGTTTTTGATAGCCAATGAGCATTCTGTTGTAGACATAATTTCCGGGTACCAAGGCATAAAATTCGCTGTAAATTTTGGGAATGTCGCCTTGAAATTCCCACCCTTTAAAGTTAAACATATAAGGCGATTCTACAGTATATTCATATTCAATAATACTGTTGTCTTTAATATTGGGCATGGTAAATTTAACTTCAGACCAATGTTCACTTAACTTTTCAGTAAAAACATTTTTTTTATCCAAACCTGTTTTTATCAATGAATTATGAGTCAAACCTTTAATGTCGGTAACTTTTTCGCGTACTCCATTGTTTGAATAAAGCGGTATGCTTATGGTAGCGTGATCTACGCCCTCTTTATTAAATATTTTTACTTTGCCATAATATTTTGTACGAATCACTATACGGCGATTTTCAACATGAAAGGTGGTTTTTCCATATTCATAAAGAAATACGGCATTGGCTGTACTATCTTTTTCATACACTGTTAGTTGGTCTTCTGCCATGGTAATTCTCCCCATAGTATAAGGATCCTTTTCTTGAGAGAAAATAGCGATTCCTATTAAAAGAAATAGCATACTAAAACTGCGCTTCATAAATTTATAGTTCAATAATTTTTTTTATCTTTTTACTTCTAAGATAACTTTTAAGAATGTGCTGTACATCTCTATTATCTTCCATAGGTGTGATGAGCGATTTTAATATTTCAATCTGATTGATTTGAAAATTCAAATTAAAAAATCCCAACCCTCTAAAAACACCGTTTTCAATCAGTATGGCACTGCGTTCATCTATAGAACGCCCTCTATCAATAAGCACCAAGCTTTTATCTACAAAACTGTTTTTGTCAATTAACTGTTGTACTCTTTTATTATAGCTTGTCGGTTCTTCTTTATTGATACAAGCACCATTACACGTTTTGATAGTATAATTGAAACAGTTTTGTTTGGTAGCATACAAACCGGTTAATTTTTGACACAAGTTAAATTTTTCCACATTGTTAAACAAAAAGCTTTTGGCACTTTGTCTGTTTGTAAAAGTGGTAATTGGTTTTTTACGACCATCAAATTTATCTATCTGTAAGTTGATATACCCATTTTCATCTACAAAGCTATAGAGCGCGTGGGTAAACACCGTACGTTTTAAAGCCCTATTGTGAACTGGCTTAATCCGTTTTATTTCGTCACTTTCTTTTAATAAGGCAATTAATTCACTTCCAGTTGTTTCATAACTTACGGTGGCTACTTGCAACTGTATTCTTTTTGATTTTGGATTGGTAGCGGTAAAATGTTGATTGACACGTTTTTGGATGTTTTTGCTTTTGCCAATATAAATTATTTCTCCGTCGGCTTTGTGCATATAATACACTCCGGTATGTGTAGGTAATGATTCAATAATATCCAAATGTTTTGGATCTAATTGGAGTTTAGGTTCTTGCCGTATTGTATTTTTTATGATCGTTTTATGAACGTCTTTCTCTAATAGTAATTGAAACAATTTAACGGTGGCAATGGCATCTCCATTGGCGCGATGTCTATCGGTCATTGGAATTCCCAATTTTCGACAAAGTTTTCCTAAGCTGTAGGAGTCAAAGCCTGGTATTAATGTTTTGCTCAGTTCTACCGTACACAATGTTTGTCGCTCGAATTCAAATCCCAACCGTTTAAATTCAGTTTTTAAAATCCGGTAATCAAATTTTGCATTGTGTGCTACGAGAATACAGTCTTCAGAAATTTCTACGATGCGTTTGGCAACTTCGTAAAATTTGGGAGCATTGCGTAACATGGCACTATTAATACCTGTTAAATTAACAACAAAGGGTTGGATTTCACGCTGTGGATTGATCAAGCTAATGAAAGTATCAACTACTTGATGGCCGTCAAATTTATGAATGGCAATTTCTGTAATCCCTTCTTCATTATACTTACCTCCTGTGGTTTCTATGTCGAGAATTACGTACAACTATTTGGCGTCTACTTCGATTCGTTCATCGCGATTTGCAAGTTCCCAAGTAGTATAAAAAACCAATTGTGCGCGTTTTTTTAGAAGATCGTAGCGAATTTTATCGGCGGTATCTGTTGGTTTGTGATAGTCTTCATGAACTCCGTTAAAGTAGAAAATGACAGGAATGTTATTTTTTGCAAAATTATAATGATCAGAGCGATAATAGAACCTGTTTGGGTCATTCTCATCGTTATAAGTATAGTCGAGTTGTAAATTGGTATATTTGGTATTGGCAGCTTCAGATAGATCATGCAATTCACTACTCAATTTATCAGAACCTATTAGGTAAACAAATTCAGGGTTTTCTTTATGTGCTTCATCAACTCTTCCAATCATATCAATATTTAAATTAGCGATGGTATTTACCAATGGAAAAATAGGAAATTCGGTGTAGAACAGCGAACCAAATAGACCTGCTTCTTCGCCGGTAACGTTTAGAAAAATTAACGAACGCTTGGGGCCATTTCCTTCTTCAACGGCTTTTTGAAATGCGGCTGCAATTAGCATTACTGCTGAGGTACCAGAGGCATCATCATCAGCACCATTATAAATAACGTCATCATCCATCCCTACATGGTCATAATGCGCAGAAATTACGATATACTCTTCAGGTGTTTCAGAACCTTTGATAAAGGCCACTACATTTTCTGAATCATTCGCTGACCGTCCTCTAAAGAAGTCTTTCGGAATTTTTTGCAAATAAGACCCATCATCATAGGCGCCAGAAACGTTATGTTCTTTATAGAAATCAATCAAATATTGCGCAGCTAATTTTTGACCATTTTCACCCGTTTTCCGTCCTTCAAATTCATCAGAAGCTAAGGTGTATACCAGCGTTTTTAAATTGGCTTCGGTAATGGTATTGGCATAATCACTAACATCAGCCTGGGTCATTGTCCCGCTTTGTGAATTACAGCTTACGGTAGTGAGCAGTACGATTAGTAATAACCAACATTGTTTATAAAGTGCGCTTCTCATTATTTAGTATTTACAGTGACCAAAAGTAGTGATTTATTGAGATTTATTAATGATAAACTGCTTGCTTTTTGAATCGAATTTCACAAGTTCTGTTGAGAAAAGTTTTGCGAGGTGTCCGTTTTGAATTAACAATTCAGTAGCCCCCGCTATAAATTTGGAGTCTGAAAGCAACCAAAGTTCGTCGGCTAATTGCAATGCCAATTGTACCTCATGTGTTGAGATAATGACTGTTTTATGCAATTCTTTGACTAATTTTTGCAATAAATTAAAAACTTCAATTTTATGATGAATGTCTAGATGTGCTGTAGGTTCATCTAAAATTATCAGTTCCGTATTTTGTGCCAAAGCCCTAGCAATCATTACTTTTTGTAGTTGTCCGTCACTCAGTTCATTGCATTTTTGATGCCGAATACTGGTAATATTTACTTGATCAATTGCTTGTTGGATGTAAACTTCATCAGCTTCCGTTAAGGTACCCATCCAATTGGTGTAAGGTTGTCTGCCTAAAGCAATTAATTCATAAACGGTTAAATTGCTTTCTGGAATGCGTTCAGTCAATACCAAACTCATTTTTTGAGATAGGGTATGTGCTGTAATTTTTTCAATGGCTATAGTTTCAATTAAAAGGTCACCACCTAGCTTGGGTTGCACTTTAGAAAGTGTTCTTAGCAGAGTTGATTTACCAATACCATTTTTACCCAATACTGCTACGAGTTTACCTTTTTCGAGTTGAATATCGATTTCAGCAGCCACCACAGTTTGTTTCCTTTTACTGCGATATCCGATGGATAAATTAGTGGTTTCTATGATATGTTTGTTTGTTTCTGTCAAAATTAATAGTGAATGCTTTTTTTACGTACTAATAACCAAATAACAATTGGCGCACCAAAAATAGAGGTAACGGCATTTATGGGTAAGGTATATTCACTAGTTGGTACCTGTGCAATGGTATCACCAATAAGCATGACCATAGCACCAATAATAGCAACTGCGGGTAATAAGGTTTTATGATTAGAAGTGTTAAATACCAATTTCGTTAAATGGGGAACGGCCAATCCAACAAAAGCTATGGGTCCAGAAAACGCCGTGATTACCCCTGTTAAAAGTCCCGTAGCTATCAAGGTTACGTTTCGCGTGTATTTTAAGTTGATCCCTAAGCTTTGAGCGTAGTTTTCACCAAGAAGTAAGCTATTTAATGGTTTTATAATTGTAATAACTAAGACAATTGCTATAAGGTAGACGCCAAAAAAGAGTCCCAGTTCCGTCCAAGATAAATTTCCTAGGTTGCCAAAGCTCCAAAAAATAAATTGCTGTAATTGATCGGCGTTGCTAAAGTAGGAGAGTACACTAATTACAGCTCCGGTAAGGCTACCAAACATCAAGCCTATAATTAAAATGGACATGGTGTTTTTGAGTTTTCTAGCCACTAACATAACGGCACTCAGTACTAAAAACGCACCAATACTTGCTGCCAATGCCATTCCGACACTTGAGAATGCCAATCCAGCTAAACTTCCTCCAAAAATGGAAAGCCCCAAAATTAAAATAGCCACTCCTAAACTAGCGCCAGAACTAATTCCCAATACAAAGGGGCCAGCTAACGGGTTTCTAAAGAGTGTTTGCATTAACAAACCACTGATGGAAAGCCCAGAACCCGCTAAAATTGCTGTAAATGATTTTGGTAGCCGGTAGTTTGTTATGATATAATGCCACGTGTCTTTTGATGTTTCACCTCCGATTAAACTAGTGAATATTTCGGGTAGGGGAATGGTAACAGAGCCGAGGCTAATATTGATGAGCCAGCAAAGTAGTAGACAACTGCTAAGCAGTATAAAAGTAAGCGTATATGTTTTTTTTACTACCAAATCAATCGCGTAATTTTTCTAAAAAGAAAGGTGTATAGTCTGGTAATAATTCTGGGTGTATCACTTTAATGAGGTCTTTTAAGACTATGTGTGGTTGAATAGGGGCCAGTTCATAATAGAGAACACCACCATTCTCACCAACGTTATTATTAAATGAATAGATGTTTTTTGTTTTGAATGCATCAAACTGGGTATAATGTTGGCTGGCGTCTTCTAGTTGTTTGAAACTTGAAAAATGACCAGGGGCAATCCACAAATCGGCGTGTTGGGCTTTTTCAAATACAGCTTCAAAACTGAGTGCCAAACTACCTTTGCCTTTAGTTGCCGCCCATAAATAATTGGTATTGGCATCTTTTAAGAACTGTGATACAAAACTTTCGCCAGCGGGTAAATTCCAGATGTCTTTAAACTGTACACCTGATAGTATGGTAGGTTTTGTTTTGGCTTGTATGGCACTTTTTTTAGCATCGAGGTATGCCAATTCAATGGTGTTGAAAATACTGTCGGCTTCCTGTTCTTTATTAAATAGTACGCCAAAAAATTTTATCCACTCTGCTCTTCCTAAAGGTGTTTCTTCTAACCAATCACCATTTAAAAGTACAGGAATTCCTGCTTTTTCAATATTGACAAACATTTTATTATTGCTACTCATAGAAAAACCAACAACAATTTCGGGTTGTAAGTTGAGTAAAACTTCGGTGTTGATGTTTTCTTCTTTACCCAATTCTACAATAGTTCCATTGCTAATTAGGGCGCGTGTTTTTGCAGAAGAAATATACTGAAGATTCGGGAAGCCTACCAAACTGTGTTCTTCGTTTAAGAGCTCAAGCATTGGAATATGTGTGGTAGAAGTAACTACGAGTTCTTTCACCGGAGTTTTTATTATTTTTTGATCCCTTATAGGGGAAGGAATTTCGGCTCCTTTTTCAATCAATAGATATTCAAAATGTTCTTTTGCTTCTGGGTACGGCGATTTTACAATCAATTTTTTATAGCCTTCAAACTGTAGTATATCAAAGCCTTTTGCGTATTTAACACTTGATTTCTCTTCGGAGGAAATGGTTTTTTTTTGTTGCGTATTGCAAGAGAAAAAACTGGTTGTAAGAAGAAAAAGGAAAAGAAGCTGCTTCAATTTCATATAGAAATAATGTTTTGGCAAATGTATTCATTTTTGTTTAATAGCTTTTTAATTTATGCTAAACAAAATTGTTAAAACAGTATTGAAATTCAATTAGAATGGAGTACTTTTGCGCCGATTTTGGTTTAGATTCCGCGAAAGCGTAATCAAATTAAAAGGGAATTAGGTGCAATACCTAAGCTGTCCCCGCAACTGTAAGCTTTGTTCTGATATTTCAGGATGCTTACTAATAAACTTCAAGTCACTGGAAAATAATTTTGTTACAGCAAATGAAAAGCTGCTTCACAATGACGTTTCTGGGAAGACAATTAGTAAGACGCGAGCCAGGAGACCTGCCAATAATCTAATTAAGCAACGCTTTCGGAGGAAAAGTAACGGTTTATGATATTTTATCATGCTCCCTATTTTTTACTGATAGCCATTTTTTGAAGTAACACCCCTAAAATCCCCTCAAGGGGATACCATTGATTAATTCTTCCCTTGAGGAGGCTTGGAGGGTGTTTTCTTAAATCGAGTTATTAATTTTTAAGTTATTTAAAATGAAAAAAAGGTTATTGTATGTAGGTGCATTACTAACAACATGTTTGGTAAATGCCCAACAGCAGCAAGATTCAACATCCGTTGAACAATTACAAGAAGTAGTAGTAACAGCCACAAAATTTGAACTAAAAAGAGAACACACAGGTAAAGTTATTTACAAAATAACGTCAGAGGAAATTCAAAATAACGCTGGGAAAACAGTGGTTGATTTGTTAAACAATCTACCAGGTATTGAAATTAAAGGAACCAATTCGAATGCGGGAGAAATACGTGGCACCTATATTCGAGGAGGTAGAAGTAGACAAGTTTTGGTATTGGTAGATGGTGTGCCTGTTTCAGATCCTACCGGAATCAATCAAGAATATGATTTACGACTTTTATCATTAAATCAAATTGAATCTGTTGAAGTATTAAAAGGTGCGGCAAGTACCTTGTATGGTTCTGGAGCTGCTACTGGTGTTATCAATATTATTTTAAAAAGACCAGCAAAAAAAGAACTTAGCTTCCAGTATGAAACCAGTATAGGTACTCATGCTTCTAGTGATGACTCGAATTTCAATTTTACAGCTTTAAATCAAAGTGTAGGTATCAACGGTACTTTGAACAAGGTAGACTATTTAGCGGCCTTTAATCTGGCGAGTATTGATGGAATGTCGGCGGCAAAAAGTCAAGACAATACCCAGCAATTTGAAACGGATCCGTATCACAGTAAAAACGGACTCCTAAAAGTAGGAATAGCGCTGACTCCAGCGATCAAAATAGCTACTTTTTTAAATTATGATGCTTTCGATTATAGTTATGATGCGGGTGCGTATGCAGATTCTGATGTGAATACAGGAGACCAAGAACAACTGCGCTTTGGAATTAAACCGAGTTATACCTATAAGCGTGGTGAATTGTATGCATTGGCTTCTATCAACAGTATCGATCGTACTTTAAGTAGTTTCAATTCGTTTGCCAATACGGTTAATGTATTTAACTATAAGGGAGAAAGTATCAACCTTGATTTGGTGAATAAATATACGTTTTTGGATGCTTCTGTACAGCTAATCACAGGAATCAATTATCAAGAACACAACAATCAAACACGTTCAGATTTCGGGAATATAGATCGTGCGATTGCAAATTTTAATACGTTTGATCCGTATGCATCGGTAGTGTATGTATCAGCATTCGGACTCAATATTAATGTAGGAGGTCGTTTGAATGTACATAGCGAATACGATTCTGAGTTTGTGTATGATGCCAATCTATCTTACAATTTATTAAGAGAAAATAAAGAAGCTTCTTTAAAACTGTTAACGTCGTACGGAACCGCTTTTATAGCACCTAGTGCCTATCAATTATTTTCAGAATACGGAAATCTAGCATTGACACCCGAAACAAATAAAACGATTGAAGCAGGGTTGGAGGCATCTCATGCCGATTGGCTAACTATGAGCGCTGTATATTTCAATAGAACAGAAGAAAATGCAATAGTATTTAAAAGCTTGGCCACTGCGCCTTGGGGTGTTTATGATAATACGTTATCAACGATACAAGTAAATGGGGTAGAAACAGCCATTCATTTGAAGCCCTTGACTCAATTGGATGTTAATTTAGCCTATACTTATACAGACAAAGATGCCAATAGTGACTATATACCCAAACATAAACTGGTGGTAAATGTAGTAGCGAATCCGTTCAAAAACAGTTATTTTTCATTGGTTTACAAGGCGGTTGGTGAACGTAGCTATTATGATCAGTATGGTAATTTTGGCACACCAGATGCCGAGGTTGTATTACCGAGTTATGGCTTGTTAGATTTAAATGCCAACTATAAATTCGCAGCAAACAAAGTCATGCTTTTTGGAGGTGTTTCGAATTTACTAAATGAAGACTATGAAGAAACGCTGGGGTATTCAACGAGAGGAATCAATTACAATTTAGGATTGCGTTTTAATTTTTAAGATCACTAGTACGATTCAATCTTAATCTATCTAGGTAGGTAAAACAAAAAAAAAGTGACCATAAGGTGGTCACTTTTTTTGTTACTGTTATTTTAATTAAAACTGTCCTTGACTTCACCGAATCATCGATTTCCTGCCAAAAAAAGGAACGCTAAAAGAAGCCCTGCTTATTAGCGTTTCTTTTTTAAAGCGTCATTAATTAGTTTGTAATGTTTACTGGTGTCGTGGAGGAAGTTATAGCTCTCTACGGCTCCAATTTTAGTTCCGAGATGATCAACCAATACAACTGTTGGAAACACCCGTTGATGATAGATTCTGCTCAACTCTTGGTTGTAGTCTTTTTGTAGTTCAGAAATTAAATTGGGTCGGTGTGGTGAATCTACCCGTACCAATATTAAATGTTTATCTGCAAGTGATTTAAATTTGTCGGTATAGAAGAAATCTTCATTTAAATTTTTACATGAAGTACTCCAATCGGACCCTGTAAAATATATTAAGATCAATTTCTTTTTAGATTTTGCTATGGTTTTCGCACTTTCAAAATCTGTTTGCCAATTCAAGTCATACCCTTTTTTTTGCGCATAACTATTCCCCGGAAGGAATGGCAATGACAGTAAAAAAAGCAAGGCCATTATTTTTCTCATTTTCCTCTTTTTTTCAAGCCAATCATGGCAGCATTTAATTCAAAGCCCAACAGCAAAATTATAGAATTTAGCCATATAAATAACATCAACACTAATACGGTACCAATAGAACCATACAATTCATTGTATTGGGCGAAACGTTTTACATAGATACCAAAAATATTAAAATTAATCAAAATTAATAGGGTTGTTAAAATAGCACCAGGAGAAAAGAACGATATATTTCTTCCCTCTTTGGTTCCCAAATAATAAAATGTGGCTACGGTCACAAATATCATTATAAATAGCATAACATATCGACTTATTTGAATCCAAAACGAATCATCTATAACATAACCTCGATCAGAAAGATCGTGAATTGCAATTTCAAAGTAGATAATTATCCCTACAGTTACAAACAACAATAATGCCAATATGATAGAAACAGCCATAGATACCAAGTACTGTTTGATGATAGAACGGGTTTGTAATTTATGATAAGAATATTCAAATCCGCCAAAGAGCGAGTTTACACCATTGGTCATTAAAAAAACAGACAAGATAAAACCAAAAGAAAGCAAACCACCATACCTATTATTAGCAATATCTTTCAATACAAAATCTACTGAATCATAGGTTTTTGGAGGGAGTACCTGATTGATGAAATCCATAAAAATCTGATTGAAATCTTCAATAGGAACGTACGGGATTAGGGTCAAAACAAAAAGGGCAAAAGGAAATAAGGCCATAAAAAAGCTAAAAGCCACAGCGCCTGCTCTAGAAGTTAAAGCACCTTGAACAATACCAATAACATACATTTCTAACACATCATATAACGACATGCCTTCTAAGCCAGGCACCTTAATTTGTTTAAGTAGCTTAACTATCCAGTTAATTATGGGTATTTTCAATAACTTTTCTTCTAGCGTCATAAAATTGTGCTAATCGTATTTGGCATTAAAATTACCATTCCATTTGTCCTGTACTTTTAAAACTTGCTCAATGACATCTCTTACGCATCCCTTGCCTCCTTTTTTTTGTGAAATATACATAGAAACATTTTGAATTTCAGGTACAGCATCTTTGGGGCAAGCTGCCAATCCCACCAATTTCATAACCGGGTAATCGGGTATGTCATCGCCCATGTATAGCACCTGATCAAGTGCAATTTCATGCTTTGTTACATATTCATTGAGTTGAGTTACCTTATTATGTGCACCCAAGTAAATATCGGTAATACCCAAACCTTTCAATCTTGATTTTACCGCTTCGTTCGTTCCTCCAGAGATTATACAAACATTGTAACCCATTTCAACGGCGGTTTTTAAGGCATAACCATCTTTAATATTCATGGTTCTAATTAATTGTCCGTCCGGAAAAATGGTAACAGTACCATCGGTTAAGACACCATCTACATCAAAAATAAAGGTGGTTATTCGAGGCATTATTTCTTTATAGCTTTTGCTCATAAGTACTTGTGATTGATTTGGTTATTAGTTCGTATAGCTCTTTGTTTGTATCAGAAAGTTGTGCAATATGTTTTGCAATAGTTTGTGTATCGTTTCTCTTTGCAGGTCCAGTTTGTGCTTTATACGGTGCTAAATCTAAAATCTTTTTTGCAGTTTCTTGAATTAATGGCGCTAAAATTTCGAAAGGCACCGTATTTTCAGCACAAATGGTATGTCCGATATGATACATGTGATTGGTGAAATTATTAACAAACACGGCTGCTATATGTAGGCTTGCACGTTGTTTTGAATTTACAATAAATACTTCATTCGAAATTGCAGCTGCCAATTTTTCTAAAAGTACTAAGTCTGAATTGTGTTGGGCTTCAATACAAATTGGAATTGTTTTAAAATCAACTTTTTTATTTTTAGTAAATGTTTGCAAAGGGTAAAAGACACCTTTCCGCACGGTAGCACTCAATACGTCCATGTCAACACCACCAGAAGTATGAACCACCAAACTTTCAGAGTTTTTTAATTGCAATGAAAATTTGGCAATGGCGTCATCGCTGATGGCTATGATATACACATCGGCCTTTTTTAACATGTTGAGATCTGTTGTGGTATCAACCTTGGCTGCAAAAGGTTTTAAGCTGTGGTCATTTCTGCTATATACCTGCACCAATTCTACAGTAGGAGCTTCTAAAAAGGCGTGAAACAGATGTGCAGCAACATTTCCTGCGCCCAATATACTTACACGTATCATATGCTTATTAAAAATTGTTGGTTAGACATAGATTTTACGATTGTTTAAGGTTAATTTTTGCTGTTTTTCTAGCTTTTTTATGGTTTTAATAACGGTTTCAACACGCAAGCCTGTCAATTCAGAAATCTGTTGTCGTGTTAAAGTTACCTCATACAAATTTGTTAAGGTTGATTGCTCTTTTAAATAATTCAACAGCGTCAATATTCGATGTGCAGGTGGGTATACAGAAACTTCTTTGGCAATAATTGCCTTGTATCGAATTCTGTTGCAAAGTGCTGTCGTTAGTGCTACGTGAACGTCTGAATTTTCTTTCAATAGTTGTATGATGGCTGTTTTTGGTAGCACATAAATTTCTGATTTGCTTAAGGCGATGGCGTTGGCGGGATATTCAAAATCTCCAAACAAAGGAGGTTCTCCAAAACTTTGATTTTCAGAGAAATAGCCCTGAACAAATTCCTTGCCATCTTCTGTTAAATTAAACATTTTCACACGCCCTTTTTTTATTTGGTAAAAGAAATGAGCGGATGTATTTTCTTTTAAAATCAATTGATCTTTGGCATATTTTTTAACGCTAAACGAATAGTTTTCAAGAATATCTATAGGAATCATACACTATGATTTGAATCATAAAATAACAAAGATAGTTTATAGAATTTAGCATTAAAATTAAAAAGAATGTTAATTGTAAAATTTTATCAATCTGGTTTAAGAGAATTTAGAAAGAACTTTTTAATGTATGTTGCACAAAGTATTTTAATCCAAAGCTGTTTGGGTTCGCTCACAGCGATGGCGATCTCTAGAAATTTGGGGAAACCTACTTATTTCTTAGAGTTGACTTTGTGTATTTGCATAGCAATGCTTTATAACGTTGCAATTTTAGCGATGTTTAAAGCAAAATTGACCTATACTATTTTACTGCTAAGTTTAGGTATTAATACGATTTTACTCATTATAAATTTATGATATTTGATGACTACGAAAGCGATAAACACAAGAGATGATGTATTTCTTTTGGTAGACACCTTTTATAGGAAAATAAGGAAAGATGAACTGCTAGGTCCAATTTTTAACAATCAAATTAGCGATTGGGATGCGCATTTACAACGGCTCACAGATTTTTGGGAAACCAATTTATTTGCTACACAAAGTTTTAAAGGTAATCCGTTTTTAAAACATCAATTGGTAGATGCCAAAAACAATTATGAAATTGGGGCCTTTCATTTCGGAATTTGGTTACAATATTGGTTTGCTACAGTCGATGCTTTGTTTGTGGGTGATCGAGCAGAACTGGCAAAACACAGGGCGCGAAAAATGGGAACATTTATGCACTTAAATATGGCAGAAAAAAAGCCGAAAATTACAAACTAACTGAATCTGTTACAGTTATTAAAAAAGTGTTAAATACCATTAAGATACTCTTTAATTTGAGTACCTTCGCGCAGAATTATTTCTTTTACCATTTTCGATGAAAAAATTAGCTGATTTTCTCTTTTCTACAAGACTTACTGGTGTACTATTTATTCTTTTTGCTGCTGCCATGGGCATCGCCACATTTATTGAAAATGACTATGGCACCCAAGCTTCAAAGGCACTCGTTTACAACGCGTGGTGGTTTGAATGGATCATGATCATTTTTACGATTAATTTCACTGGAAATATTTTTAGATACCGTTTGTACCGCAAAGAAAAATGGGCGGTATTATTATTTCACCTCTCTTTTATTTTAATATTAGTGGGTGCAGGTATCACACGCTATATTAGTTATGAAGCGATTATGCCAATTAAAGAAGGTGCTGTTGCCAATACCATGCTTTCAGAGAAAACGTATTTAAGTATACATATTGATGACGGTAAAGAGCAAAAACCAACTATTGAAAAAGAGTATCTATTCGCACCAACTATTTCAAAGGATATCCGATTTATTGCGTTGGTATCTCGTTTTTTTAATTTTATTCGTGGTGGTAATGATTTTTCCATCCATACTAAATTTAGAGACAAACCCGTAGCTATTAATTATGTAAATTATATACCCAATGTCTATGAAGAATTTCAGGCCGATGAAACCGGAACTGAATTTTTACATTTTGTAGAATCGGGTGGAGGTACCAGACATGATCACTATATCAAAAGAGGTGAATTGGTAAATATTCACAATGCCTTGGTAGCTTATGATCAACAAACCGAAGGCGCCATCAATTTATTTACTCAAAACGATTCGCTTTTTATCAAGGTACCGCAAGATGGTGACTTTATGGTGATGGCCACACAGCATAAAGGAACGGTTGCTAAAGATTCGGTACAGCCATTTAACTTACGTTCGTTATACAGTGTTGGAGACATGCAATTTGTAATTCCAGAGCCAGCTACTAAAGGAAAACTAGTGACCGTTTCTGGTGATAAAGACGAATACCCAGATGATTTATTAGAGGTAGCGATTGTTACCGAGAATGAAACAAAGAATGTGACTTTATACGGGTTTAAATATGCGGTCAATCCACCAGAAATTTTTACAATGGACGGATTAAATTTTAGACTTAGCTATGGAGCGAAACAATTAGAGCTACCCTTTTCTATAAAATTAAGAGATTTTCAATTAGATAGATATCCAGGATCACATTTACCCAAATCATATGCTAGTGAAGTAACCGTAATAGATAAAGATGAAACGTTTGATTTTAGAATTTATATGAATCATATTTTAGACCATAAAGGCTTTCGTTTCTTTCAATCGAGTTATGATGATACGGGTGAAGTGGAGGAAACACACCTTTCTGTAAATCATGATGTGTTGGGTACAAACATTACCTATATAGGCTATACCTTGTTGTATTTAGGAATGTTGCTTATTTTATTTTTACCGAAAACACGTTTTGGAGAATTGCGTAAACGACTGAATAAAATTAAAAAGAAAAAAGCGACTTTAACGATTGGTTTACTATTGCTTTCGTTGGTTGGTTTTGCACAACAAGATCCACACTTTACACATGAGAAGGTTGATTCATTGTTAAAAGCCACTACCGTATCAAAAGTACATGCAGAACGTTTTAGCCAGTTAATTATTCAAGACGAAGGTGGCCGTATGAAGCCTGTAAATACCTATGCTTCTGAATTGCTCCGTAAAGTGAGTAAAAAGGATACCTATCGCGATATGGATGCCAATCAGGTAGCCGTTTCGTTGGTTACCAATCCTAGAATCTGGTATTCAGTTCCTTTTATTTATATGAAAAGTGCCAATACCAAGGTACGCGACTTAATAGGGATTCCAGAAGATCAAGCATATGCTAGTTTGTCTGATTTCTTTACCGATCGAGGTGAGTATAAATTAGAAGAAGAAATTAACAAAGCTCATAAGAAAATTAAGAAGAATAAATATGAAGAGAGTATCATTAATATTTCGGGCCGGGTAAGTTTATTATACGGTGCTATTAGTGGAAGTATTTTTAAATTTTTCCCTTTAGAAGGTGATGTCAATCACAAATGGTTTTCACGGTCAGAATTGTCTTCTGCTAATTTTAAAGAGAAAGATTCACTATTTGTAAAGAGTATCATACCTTTTTATGCACAAACCATAAATTCAGCAGCACAATCGGGAGATTATACGCAGGCCAATGAATTGCTAGAAGGAATTCATAAATTTCAAGAACGCTTTGGTAGTGAGGTAATGCCTTCTGATCGAAAAGTAAAACTTGAAATATTTTATAATAAATACGACATTTTTAAGAGTCTGTTTGTATACTATATGTTAGCTGGGGTTTTTATGTTGATTTTATTGATTACTCAAATTTTCTACAACAAAAAAATAATCAAGCTATTGGTAAAAATAAGTGCCATTATTATTGTGGGCTTGTTTTTATATCATTTACTCGGATTGGGGATTCGTTGGTATATTTCTGGTCACGTACCGTGGAGTAACGGATATGAATCTATGATTTATATCGCTTGGGCCACCATGCTCTTTGGCTTGTTGTTTGGAAGAAAATCAAACTTAACCATTGCTGCTACAGCTTTTGTAGTGTCTATGATTTTAATGTTTGCGCATATGAATTGGATGGATCCGAGTATAGGTAATTTAGTACCGGTATTAGATTCGTATTGGGTAATGATCCACGTATCGATCATTGTGGCGAGTTATGGGCCTTTTACCTTGAGTATGATTTTAGGATTGATTGCCTTATTTTTAATGGCAATTACCAATAAAAAGAATAAATCGAAAATACATTTACAGTTAAAGGAAATTACTATTATCAATGAAATGTCTATGACTGTAGGCTTGATATTGTTAACCATTGGTAACTTTTTAGGTGGTATGTGGGCAAATGAAAGTTGGGGACGTTATTGGGGATGGGATCCAAAAGAAACCTGGGCACTTGTGAGTATTATGGTGTATGCTTTTGTATTGCATGCGCGTTTAATTCCAGGCTTACGCGGAATATTTACCTTTAATGTATTGGCATTTTTCTCTTTTACAGCTATTTTAATGACTTATTTAGGCGTAAATCACTTACTCTCTGGTTTACACTCGTATGCTACGGGTGATTCAGCACCGATACCTTATCAAATCTGGACGTGGTTAGCTATAGGTGTTGTAGTTACGGTATTTGCGTATGTTAAAAATAAGAAGCATTATAAAAAGTAGCCAATTCTTAATGAATAGATGGTACAATGGCGTAATTTGTGTATTGTCAATTTGCTACGTCAGGTGTTAGTTAGCGTTTATGAGATTGCTTGGTTGGGTTTATAATGATGATAAAAATCAACAGATTCTTTTTCTGTGATCCGAATGATGTTTCTTTTTTGTAATTTTATACAAAATATACAGATCATGAGAAAACTAATTTTAATACTAAGTATCACCTTAGTTGTTGCGAGTTGTAACAACAAAAAACCAACACCAGTGGCTGAAAATAATGAAGAAACAACAGCGCAAGCAACAGAGAACTTATACAACTTTAAAGCAAAAACCTTAACGGGTGCTGATTTTGATTTTGCCAGTTTAAAAGGCAAAAAAGTAATGGTTGTAAATACGGCTTCTAAATGTGGCTTAACACCACAATACAAAGAATTACAAGCTTTATACGAGACTTACAAAGATCAAAATTTTGTAATTGTTGGGTTTCCTGCCAATAACTTTATGGGGCAAGAACCAGGTAGCAATGCAGAAATTGCTGAGTTTTGCGAACAAAATTACGGTGTAAGCTTTCCAATGATGGAAAAAATTTCTGTAAAGGGAAAAGACATGGCACCTATTTATCACTTTTTAACTGAAAAGTCGAAAAACGGATTTGAAGATTCAAAAGTATCGTGGAATTTTCAAAAGTACTTGATTAACGAAAGAGGTGAAGTAGTGAAGGTAATTGACCCGAAAACATTGCCTACAGATGAAGTTGTGGTGAATTGGATTAAAGGATAACGTACTGTCATTCTGAGCGCACCTTGTCATTCTAAGCGCAGCGAAGAATCTCATTTAAAATAGGACAACCTTATATACACCTTGTCATTCTGAGCGCAGCGAAGAATCTCATTTAGAATAGGGCAACCCTAAATACACCTTGTCATTCTGAGCGCAGCGAAGAATCTCATTTAGAATAGGACAACCCTATATACACCTTGTCATTCTGAGCGCAGCGAAGAATCTCATAACTTGAATATCAAAAAAAAACCGCAACAAACGTTGCGGTTTTTTTTATGAAAATGTTCCATCCATTACCCTATTTATTTTCCGCAAAAAAATCGTTAAAAAATACTAGCTGATATTTTATTGAATTTGACCAATAATTCCAATTGTGACCTCCTGGTCGTTCAATATAATCATGTGGTATATTCCGTTCAAGTAATTTTTTATGCAATCGCTTATTCGCGTCGTAAAAAAAATCGTTTATTCCACAATCGAATATTAGTTTCAAACTATCTTTTTTTAGCTTATACACGAGATTAATGACGGTATTTTGTTCCCAATTTTCGGGGTGCTCTGCATAATCTCCTAATAGATTTGTTAGGCCCCAATTATTCGGAAACGGACGAATATCTACGCCTCCGCTCATACTCCCTGCGGCTCCCCAAATATCTTGATGTTTAAAGGCGAGGTAAAAAGCACCATGGCCTCCCATACTTAAACCGGTAATGGCTCTATTTGCCTTGTTGGTAAGGGTGTTGTATTTAGTGTCTACGGCGCTTATTAGTTCTTTTGAAAGATAGGTTTCATACTTGCTTTTCGGATCCATAGGACTGTCAAAATACCAGCTTGTCTTATCTCCATCAGGGCACACGATGATGATGTTATACCTATCGGCATACTGTTGAATCTCTGGCACTTTTGTTACCCAATTGGTATAATCTCCGGTGGCTCCATGCAATAAATACAACACCGAAAAACCGTCTTTTTGCGTAGTATAACTATCGGGTGTAATGACAATATTTTTAATCTGCTTATTCATAGCAGCGCTCTTAACCAGTAGGGTATCTACTTCTGAGGCATAAAGCGCAATGGCATTACAAAAGAGCAATAAAAGTACGAATGTTCGTTGCATAATATGTTATTTAGGTTAATAGATTGTCATTTCAAATGTCTGTTGTCATTCTGAGTGAAGTGAAGAATCTAACAGTCTTTTTGAGCGTTATCGTTTTTTTCGTGTTATTCAAATATTCGCGTTTTAAATAGTTTTTTCATTTCGTCAAAGTGTTGTCTCGGACCTTTACAAATATAAATTTTTTGATACAGTTCTTCTTCAGTATCTGCATACGGATTGTACATGGTTTTTACCAGTGTTATATCTTCGAAATAAGGTTTGAAAAAATCGCCCACCTGATAACTCAATGCAACTACCGTTTCAGGCATGTCTCCCTTTGGTGCCCAACTGTAAAAGCTACCGTGATATGAAAAGGCTTTCGGAATTCCGTAGGACGCTCCATATAAATTGACGGCTCCAGCTTGTGCATAATGTTTACCCCAAATTAAAGAAGTTTGTTTTTCATTACTAGGCAAACTATCATAAACCGTTTTTAGCGTGTTCATTGTTGTTTTCCATTTTTCTTGCGTATAATACTCATCGTATTTAACGCCATAGGTACCTCCCTGAACTTCTTTCTCTTCAAAAGGATATATATTTTCTAGATAATGATCAAAAGTATATACAGGCATCCCAAAAGGAATAAGGATTCCGCCAATAATTAGTAAGATCGTAATGGGGTAGACGATCCATTTTCTTTTGGTGATTAGATGCTCCCAAAAGAGTGCTCCGAAAGGGAGTAGTGTGAGTATGATTGGATAAAAATAATAGCCTTTTCCATTTTTATAAAGAAGTACTAAAAAAGACACAGCAACGGCGATTCCTAGCATACGAACCGAGGTATTGTGTTTTTCCCGAATGAGATATACTACTGCTGGAATCACCAAAATTAAAGAAACTAGGGGATTGATCCCTATAAATAAATTAGTCAAATTTTCAAACCTACTCAGGTCATCCAATTGTGTTTCGTACAGTCGCGCTGTCATTTGAAATAGCGGGAAATCATTTGCATACTGCCAAATAATATTAGGTGTAATACACACTAGAAACACGAGTATATTGATCCAAAATTTGTTTGCTATTAAGGCTGTTCGTGTTTTAGTGAAGAAGAGTAATGCCGAGAGCCCAGCAATAAAAAACACACTATCGTATTTGGTTAAAAATCCGAGAATGCAAATGCCTGTTAGATACCAAAGCGATTTTTTATCGCGATTTTTTATAAACCGGATGAGCTGATAGAAACCCAATACCCAGAACAATTGACTAAATACTACGGGTTGAAAAAGTTGTTGGGAGCGCCCGAAACCTGGGGCAATGATAAGTGCCAACAGCACCAAAAACACGGCAACGCGTTTGCCGCCCAATGCCACCGTAATTTTGGCAACATAAATTAGAATAAGTACTGCGGTAGTGTGTGAAAAAAGATGGTGGATAAACACCGAATTGGAGTGAAATAGATTTTGGATAAATGCTAGAAGACTAATAAAGGGCGGAAACTCCATAAAGCCAAAAGCCACGTGTTTTCCGGTTTCGATATGTAATAATTCATCTCCCTGAAATCCTGAATGCGTATCAGCTATTAGATGTAACGCTAGCTTTATGATGCAAAAAAATAAAATGATCCATTTGGTTTGTCTATCCATTTAAATAGTTTTTTTCTAAGAATATGGTTTACTTAATAGTCGTTTTTTTCCAATCGCTTTGAAATCCACCAATAATTTCCACTCGGGTCAATGATTCCAGATTGTCTATCCATATAATCCATGTCGGCTGGCTCAAATTCGACTTTTGCTCCGTTTTTTACGGCTCTTTTATGAATTTCATCCACATCATCTACATACAAATAAAAGGCTGTTCGCATATTTAGAAATTTTCCTTGTGCTTGACTAATCATAAAACAAGAGCTTCCAATTTTTAGAATTACATTGGATATTTCTCCGCTTTTTGGGTTGATCGAACGGTTTATTTCTTTGGCATAAAAAGCGGTTTCTAAGAATTGAATCAGTTCAATGGGGTTTTCTACGAATAAATATCCATTTACGGTTCCAAATCCATCAGGTCGATAGGTATCAAATATTTTGTTCATCATTGCTATTTTAAAGATAAGAATTTTCGTTAGAAAAACAGCTTCAATCTCTGGTTGAGCGCAGCATGCCGTTTGTATTAAATTTTTGCTACTTTTTTTGCTAACTGTTTTCTCAATAGTTTCACCCACCAATTCCATTCGCTACGTTTTGTATCCTTTGAGAATTTATTTTCCAGTTTGTCAAATCCGTCTTCAATTAGGGCGTTGTGCAAGGCGCGGATGGCAAAAATCCAATTGAAGGTCGCTTTTCCAGAAGTTTTCATCGCGATGGTATGTGTGATTTGTGTTTTGTTATTCGTTATTTCCTTCAGTTCCAATTTATGGATTCCGTCAAAACCTTTCGGATTGGTGAATCGGAATTGGATGCATTTTGACGGATCGTATTCTTCTACGGTATAACGTATCGGGCCGTGGCCACCTTTTGCACCAACTTCAATCCCCTTTTTAAACCGCATCGCTGGCCATTGTTCACTGGGCCACAGATTATCATTTGGTTTTGATAAAGTAGCCAGGCAATCTGCTAACTGCGCTTTTGGCTGCTCTATAATTCGCGTATGGATATTTAGAACCTTCAAGGGGTTTGTTGCTTTTTAAAACTGCAAAACAGAAAATTTTGAGTGGTTTGAAATGGTGTCGTGTGGTCTTCTATTACACATTGTATTTTGTCGAATCCATTGTCAAACGCCGCCGTTAGATTCATTTCATTATATTGTTTAATTGCGAGTCCGCTACATTTTTCCGGTCCGTTATCCGAAAAGGTTCCAATGGTCATGAACCCATTCACAGCGGCCTTCGCCGTTTCTATGTATTTATTGATTTGTTCGGGCGCGGTTAGAAAATGAAATGTGGCCCTATCGTGCCACACATCAAAGCTTGTTGTTGGTTTAAAGTCGGTAATGTCACTTACTATCCAAGTTACGGAATTGGCTTTTTCTCCAAGGCGTTGTTGGGCTTTTTCGAGGGCTTTTTCAGAAATGTCTAGAACCGTTATATTTTCAAACCCTTCGTCCAGTAAATGGTCTACGAGTTTACTGTCGCCACCACCGATATCGATGATACTTGCCGATTTATTCAACCCGAATGAATGGATGAACTCCAACGATGTTTTTGGCCGTTCTTGGGTCCAACTCACTTGCTGTGGATTTTTAGTTTCGTAAACGGTTTCCCAATGTTTTTTTCTATTTAATTTCATGGTGTTGGCTATTCAAGTTGTGACATGCATTCGTGTTTAGCTGTTTACTAGGTTGCTAAAATTTATTGAAATTAAAAAGATGAAAGTGTGCGCTGTTTTAGACTTACCGAATAAAAAACACTTTCTTAATTTTATTATTTTCAATATGATAAATAGCAACGGCATTTTTTATGGTATCATTTACTTGAACGCGCTCTTGATCAATGACCACATTACCTTTGACAATGCGTGCTACTAACTCACAGTGTAAATTTGGGGTGTTTTTAAACATGTTAGAATACCGTTCTCTCATTTTTTCTTTACCCGTATAAAGGAGCGTATTGGGATACTCATAAATTTCAACATTTTCGGCATAAGGCTCTAAAAAGGCTTCAATATTTCGAAGGTTATACGCATTTAGTTGTCGCTGTGCTAAAGCGGTGGGCGTTTCTTCAATTAGAGTCTCTGGTTTTATAATAATTCCATTATTAATGACGAGGTCAATAGCTGAAATATTTTCAATATTCTCAATAGGATTTGCATTCAATAAAATTAAGTTTGCTTTTTTACCAACTGTAACGGTTCCAAACTCATGCTCTTTATTGAGTATTTTTGCACCGTTGATTGTTGAGGCTTGTAGTATTTGCCAATTGTTCATGCCACTTTTACGCATGGCTTTCAATTCACTTAAGTAAGATGAAGCATGTAATGTTCCAATATTTCCAGCATCTGTACCTGTTGCGATTAAAACACCAGCATCTGATAGCTTTTTTAAATTTACCATATTGATGGAGTCAATTGTATTTAAACGCGCAACATTAGTTAAGGCGCTAAACCTTTTTTTGTAGGTATTAATGAGCAAGGTATCTGATAAATGCTTTAAATCTAATAGGGAGCCCAATTGATAGGGGTCAGATTTTAACAATTGGTAATTACTCATGTCCGTTTTTTGACTAAAGGTATCTCTGTAGCCGTTTTTCACTTTTAACGTAGGACTAAGAATGGTATTGTTCTTTTTAAGTAGTTGCACAAAATCATCTTTCAATAGTTCGTCATGAACGTTGTGAACCAAATAGTCACAGCCATTTTCAACGGCTAATTGTGCGGTAATCCGTTGTGTGGCATGTACCGCTACTTTTAAATTATTTTTGTGAGCTTCATCTATAATTGCTTTGATAATAGGCAATAATTTCAGCGCACTTTCTTTGGTCTCTAAACCATCTCTCCCAACAATATACCAAATCTTAATAAAATCTGGTTTTAATGGCAGTTGCTCTTGTACCATGGCAATGCCCTCTTCAACAGTGGTTACTAATTTAAAGGGTTCATCATCTTTTAAGTTTTTAAAAACATCAGGTTCATAGGTGGTTAATAAAGGGCCTGTCATTGAAATAGACGGCATGGTATTGTTAGTTGCAAAGGAGGCTCTTTGTCTTAAAAAATTGTAGGTAGCACCCACATCAATTACATTGGTGATGCCGTTTTGTAAATATCGGTACAAGACGTTTTCCATATTTTCAGATGCATAGGCTATTTCTTTATGATACGGCGTCTCTTGGCGTAGATCAAGCGCATCTGGGCGCGTATATAAACCGCCATTCTGGAAAAAGTGGATATGGGCATCCGTTAATCCAGGGCTAAGAAATTTCCCCGTACCATCGATAATTTTGGCATTTGGAGAAATCGTTACTTTTTTACTGGGTTGAATGTTGCTAATTAAATTATTGGTGATGACCACAGTTTGGTTAGCGATAAGTTTCTGGTTTTCTACATCGGCTACAGTTACGTTGGTAATATAGGTTTGACAGTAAACAGATAGAAAAGAGAGTGATGAAAGAAGGGTAATAAAGATTCTAGTGGTCATATTAATTGTATTGGCTATTCAGGTTGTGACTCAACTTGTTTTTAGTTGTCTACTAAGTTCTTAAAAATTCGTGAGAATTGGTAGCCTAAATTTCTCTTTTTTTTCAGGCTATTTAATAGCATACTTCTACAATTAGTAGGGTTTATTGTTGACTAGTTATTCGCTAAATTGGTTAGAACCTCCAGCGCTTTTTTGGCGTCTTTTTTAGCCACAAAAATATGATCGTGGTAATAGCCGGCAATCACATTACAGCTGATATCGTGTTTTGTTAATTCTGTAGAGAATAGCGCAGTCAAACCAACAGCATCCAGTGAAGAGTGAACCATTAGGGTGATCCAGGAGGCCACATAATCATAACTCAAATCGAGTGCGTCAGCTTTTCCTTTTTCCATTACAAGGGTGGTGCCTTCCTTTTCTTTGAATTCACAAATGGTATCTTTTCGGTCAATTTTTGATAAATCGCTTACGGTACAATAGACGTAGTCTCCTTCATTTAATTGAGGTGTCATTCCTTTTACCAATTCAGAGAGTTTTGTGATTCCGGCCATAATTTAATTTGGATTAGAGAATTCAAAGATAATCGTTTGGTAATAAGGTTTATTAAATTTAAAAACCGATTTCCAGAATTAACCTTGCCCATGATATAAACACCTAAATATATTTATACCGACAAGATTATTCCAGAACAACCGAGTTTTTAAAAATTATTTTATTTCGTATAAGGTATTCTTCTTGAAACTTTTCTCATTAATATATTAATCAAATCTTGAGCATCTGAACCTAGAGAGCCTTTTATTTTTTTTAGATAATTAACCACTAATTCGTCATCTGTGGTACTCATAAAATCCATATTCATGGTAGCACTGCTAGTTGCGAAGAGGCCACCTGTTAAGACTGCTAGTCCAATGGCAGCTCCATTTGACATAGGTTTGGAAGTTTCAAAAGACCCAGTAATAATGGCCTCAACTCCTAATATTTTCCCGAGTTCACTTGGTAAATACTCGTCATATGAGTGAATATCAATACCCTTTTTTTTCAATAAAGCATTTGTTCTAGTTGGGTTTTGAACATCTACTAACAAAGTTCCCCTCTTTTTTCTTGTTAAAAACCAAGTATGCATACCTTTTTGAATATCTAACGATTCATTCTTTCCCATTTCAATAATTTGTTCAGGAGTAAAATCTTTTAATTCTTTCGGTCTTAACTTAACCTGAACTTTTAAAGGAAGAATGGCAATTGTTTTAGTATTTGCTACATAGGTCTCAGCATCAGGATGAACATAAAGCTTTGTTTGTGAAAATAATACAGTTGTAAAAAGTAAACTTAAGATAATTAATGATTTATTCATTTAAATTGGTTATTCATTTTGCCTACTTCAAAATTTGGTTGGTTTTTCGGCTTATTCCCAACATGATTTATATTTTTTGTAAAATGTTAATTTTATTACATCAAAGAACTTCTAATTATTGCGGGAACCGGTTCAAATACAGAGCCTACTAATCTCTAAAAAATTCTTGAAACAAAAAAAGGGGTTTTCCCCCTTTTTTTTAACGATGTTTTATTATTGGCAATTTTTACCCAATTAATAAATACGCTAAGCAGTTGTATCAAAATTTATGAATTTTCTTTTAGCCAAATATCAAAATCGATCAGCCTTTTTTCATTTTCAATTAACCATTTCTTAGAATCTTCATTACTACTTTGAGCTATGTAATTACAATAAGTTTCCAAATGGTCACTATTAGCCAAGTCATAAAAGAAAGGGGTATAAAAAGTCCACCAAATTCCTTTACTCTTCTTATCTTTTAACTCGCCTAAAATTTTGAAGAAGGATTCAGTATTTTCAATAAACATTTCATTGTCAGTTTTACCTTTGTTTTTTTCTAATGACTTAGAAGCTTCAAGCATTGAAACCATCAATGCAGCAGCTCCAAATTGACTATCATTATTAGTAGAAAACATAATATTTATGGTATTTGGTTTGTTGGTATCTTTAGACACATTTCCTCCAAAATTTTCTTGAAGCATTTGATAGGCATCAATTGACCTTTTAGTGTTTGGTTCTAAAAAAAGAAAATAATGAGTTGCCAATAACGTTTCAACTGAATTTCCTTTTTGATGATGAATATTAGCGAGCATTAAATGGCTGCTAGCGTGATTTGGATTTTTTTCAATTGCATTAATTAAATTTTCTTGAGCCTTATCTAACTCATTTATTTTAAAGTAATTAAGCGCCAAATTATAAGATAGAAGATAATGTCCTTCTGTTTTTTTGATTGCTTTTTGAAATAGTTTTATAGATTCTTTGGTTTTACCCAGCATATCCAACGCTGAACCCTTAGTCATATATGCCTGAATTAAATAATCAGCATCTTGATTAAGAATAAAATCAGAATATTTGATAGCGAGTTTATAATCTCCTTTCGAAAAATAGCTCAAGGCAATTTCATAATTTACAAGAGTCGATTCAGGGTTTATTTCAAGTGCTTTTTTATATGTTTCTATTGCTTTATCATAATCTCCTTTATCGTGATATTTAATTCCTTCTTCGACTAAATCGTCAATACTTGATTGCGCTAATAATGGAGTCACAATAAAGAATAATGTTAGGGCAATCCCAATTTGTATAATTTTCATTCTTATTTGTTTTAATAGTCTGTACTAATGATATCAATTTACACTGTAATTGTGTTTAACACATAGCCTACTAATCTCTAAAAAATTCTTGAAACAAAAAAAGGGGTTTTCCCCCTTTTTTTAAAGATGTTTTATTATTGGTAATTCTTACCCAATTAATAAACGCACTAAGCAGTTGAATTCGAAGCTTACAAATTTTCTTTTGCCGCTTTTCTCCAAAAATAGATCGCAAAAACAGTGGTTATGAGTGGGAGCATCAATCCATATTCATCAATCCAAAATTGGGTATGCTCATTAGAAATGGTAAGTGGAGTTGCTATTTTTTGGATATAAATATTGTGAACGGAATGGTAGATGGCAGCAGGCCATAAACTATTCGATTTAAAGGTGTAATAGGCCAAAATCACTGAAATGCCAATGATCATAATACTAAAAGCACTGAGGTGTAACCAAAGGTTTTCGCTGTGGCCATACATTAAATTGATGATCGGGAAATGCCAAACAGCCCAAATAACACCACTAACAATAGTCAGCATTTTAAAAGACATTACTTTTCTCAATTCGAATATCAAAAAGCCCCGCCACCCAATTTCTTCACCTAAGGTTGAACCTAAATTTTTAATGACTCCAACGGTTAACAATAACAAAATCATAACACCAATAACTAAGGGTTGATTGGTACTATCAATCCCCAATTCAGCACTCCATTGTGCGATTGTTTCAGAATTGATAAGGCTTCCAAAACCAAGGAGCCAAATGAGCACATAAGCACAAGAAACATAGAGTATAGGAGTGAAGTAAGCGTATTTTATATGTTTCCGGTGGTTAAGGCGCCATGGCAAACTTGAAATCGGTCGTTTTCTAATTTTTAGCGTTATAAATGCCGCCAATGCAGGTGATATCATCAATGCACCTACATAAATACTGGTGGGGTTTAATTTTAAAATGGCATAATAGGCTATGGCGCTAAATGCCGTAAGAAGTGATAAAAACAGCAGGATCGTTTTCCAGACTTCATTCGTTGTAGTTGATAATTTAGACATTGGTGTTATGATTTGGTTTTATTAAGACGAAAGGGTGCATGTTTTGTAACAGTATTGACGATTAGTAGCTGATTGATTTTAAAAAAGTAATATCAAAACTAAAAAAGAGATTTCCATTCTTTTTTAAGATGTGTTATAGAAGAAATGCTTTCTTAAATTAGACATGGCGTACTAACTATACATTTATTATAAATTTTCTTTTATTATTTTCTCAATCATCTCTTGATTAAATCCAGATTGTAAATAAATAATTTTTCCTTCTTTATTTATAATCATAAAGGTTGGTGCTGCGCCTATTTCAAAAGTATTGGCGATTTTTTTACCTTTATAAAGTACGGGATATTCCATTTGTACTAATGAAGCATATTTTTTTAAATTTTCTTTTGGAAAGTTTTCTAGAAATTCTATTCCATATATTAAAAACGCATCATTTTTATATTTTTGTTGCATCGCGTTTAGCTTAGGAACTGCCTTAACACAAGGCCCACAAAACTTAAACCAAAATTCTAGTAAAATAACATTCCCTTTAAGTTTTGAAAAATCAACTAACACATCATTTTCTATGTTGGGAATTTTCCAGCCTTCAATATATTTATCCTTGGTAGTATTTGCACTTGATTTTGATGGTGAAATCGATTTTGCTTGAAGACGGTCAATATACTCATCAAACGTTATGGATGTATATTCTGGTGGCATTAGCGTTCCTGTCCATAGTTGTGTATTAATTTTGTAATTAAGATCCAAATCACTTATGGTACTACTTAAGGTTCCTGTTGGGCCATTGGGCATAATCATTTTACGGGGAAAATAGTCTGATTTATTCACAATCAAGGTATATTTATTATAATTTGAAGTTGTTTTTGGAGTACTTTTTAGTACTAATTTTTCCCAATCAATAACACTATTATTTAATAAAAGCTCGAAAATGTAATTTTCTTGATCGCTGATTGTAATATCATGAACTCTTGTAATTGTAACATTTTCATTGTCAATTAAATAGGGTAATACTTCTTTAATGGAGTATAAACTCATTAGAAGTGGATTGTTTGGGTTTATTGAGCCTCCGGTCACTATTAATTTCTCGCTGCTTATAGCTTGTATATGTTTTTTACCATCATAAATTAATTCATTTCCTTTATTTTTTATATAATATCTCGGAGTGGTATTTTTAGGCGAATTAACAAAATCAAAATAAATAGAACGCTCGTCGTTTATATAAGTAATATTACTTTCGTTTCCCTCGGTAGTGGCAGTATAAAAAGCGCTTTCAAGAGCATTTAATTGAGCTATGGTTTTCTCTAAAATTTGAATATCCGATTCCTGGCTATAGAAGTTGCCAGTTGTTATCAGAAAAATTAGGAGCATTATTTTTTTCATTATAAAAGATGTTTAAAAGAGGGTCTACCAATTTCCTAAAATTTATCAAAACAAAAAAAAAGGGTTTTCCCCTTTTTAAAGGTGTTATCTAGTTAGTTTTTTGGCACTTCTAGAACCACAGAGTTTGCTGCAAAATCGTGAAGCGCCTTTTTCTTCTCATTTCCTGTAACGGTAAGCAAGGATAACCAACCCAAACAAGCTTTTAAAATGAACCGAATCAATGCCATTGGAAACGAAATGTTTTGTGTTGAGTCTGTATCTTTTTTAACGGTGATGTTACTGTATGAATGCCCAATCGTCCCTCCAAAGCGACTCGTAAAAAATGGATCATAAACTATAAAAACAAGTACAAAGGCCACCATTCGTACGGCATTTGGAACATGAGTAAATAAATTAAAAATTTCAGATATGGCATACATGGCTGCGATGAGAATAATTGCATCAATAAATGCTGCTTTGATACGTTCTGGTAATATTGCGTATTCTTCTTTCATAAGTTAGTGATGTGGGTTCTTAGGTATGTTATGCCTATTATAATATTTCTGTTAAACTACTAAGTTAATTAATTTGAATAATATACATGAAGCAATATTCAATAACGGATTTAGTAATCTACACTCGTATAAATATTTTTTTCCGATAAAGGATATATAAAATAACCCATTGAATGAGTATCAAGCCTGCAGTCAGTATCAATTGTTGAACAGCTGGATCGGTAAAGAGGTTGGCAAAACCTTTAAAAAAGAAGTCGCGACTGTCGTGTAGCGGCAGGTACCAACGTGCGGCATAGATCGCAATGGCATTCATTCCGATAGGGACAAAAAACCAACCCATCCATTTCAATTTCCACACATCCATCACGGTATAAAAAAGGGCAAGTAATAATAATGACCAACCAGATGCCCATAAAACATACGATGGCGACCATAGTCCTTTGATGATGGGAAACGAGAAGCTCCAAGCCCAACCAAGTACTAAACAGATCAGTCCGGCCACAAACAATTCGATACCACAACGGAGCTTGGGTTGTATAAAGCTTTTAATACGCTGCCCTGTGAGCGCACCTAGTAGGCTAACCATGGCTGCGGGAAAGATGCGGATGGTACCTTCGGCATCATAGACACCAACAGCTAGGTTTGTTTTGATTAGGTTACGGTCTAACCATGCCGCAAGATTATTTCCTGGAGTGATGGTTTCTCCTTTTTCTGGATAGGGCAGGTAGAAAATGATGAGATGATACATCACTAAAATACCAAAGAAAATGGCCAGTCGGTACTTCCAGCTTTCTATATGGAGGGTAATGCTTGCACCAATCATATAACTCATCCCGATCAACCATAAAACTTGGTACAGCCGAATGGCTTCCCATCTAAATTTAAACAGGCTAAAACTGAGTCCGATTAAAACGATAATCAACGAACGTTTGATGATTTTGAGTTGAAGTTGTTTGATGGGCACTCCTTTTTCTTTTTGAGATAAAACGGAGTAGGGGATAGCTACTCCTGAAATAAACACAAAGAGTGGAAAAATCAGATCGAAAAAATGAAACCCATCCCATTTTACATGGGTCATTTGTAGGGCTAAGGCATTGACCCAGTTTTCGGGAAACCCCAATACTTTTACGAGGGCAACGACCATGCTTGAACCACCAATGATCCAAAACATATCAAAACCCCGTAAGGCATCCAGTGAAAGTAGGCGGGTTTTCTTGGGTTTCGGGTTTGGGGCACTCATGGGTTAGTTGTATGAGTACTAAGTTCTTAAAAAAAAGTGAGAACCAAGAAAATGGTTGTTATATTTTTTTAGGTTGATGCAAGAATTTTTTTGTCAATTCATTATAAACGTTGTTGAACTGTCGTTATTTATAGTTTCTAGAATTCAATTCTATATCTAAATCTTTAATTAAACGCTCAATAGATAGCATTGTTATTTTGTACATTTTTAAACCATATTCTCTTTGTGCAATAATTTTCCCTAGTATATTACTGAACTCAACGTGCTTTTTTAAATTTTCAAAATCATTTGGGCGAGCAGATTGTTTAGAATTCTTACTCCTCATATGTTTTAAAAGAAAGATATTGGCAATTCCTGTAATTCCCCATTCTCCTTTGTCATAATCATTATGTAATATGACAAAGTCAGATTCATACATAGTAACAATGTTGTTTCTTAAATATTCCTTTGATATAATGTCTAACCCTTTCGTTTTTAGCGTGGTATATGCTGTTGTTATAGGATATGGACTTTGCCATTGCCCAAACATTCCAAATGCAGCATCTAACTCCGTATTATAAGGTAAATCGGTATCGATGTAGTGCTCTATTTTTCTTAACTGAAGAATGTTCTTGGTATTAATAAGTGTGTCATTTCTGAAGTTATTCAGTGTGATTTCCAAATTTGATTTTACTTCAAGTAAAAGATTTAATTCTTCATTCTGAAGTTTTCGATTTTCATTCCAATTATTTATGGAGAGCGCAATTAAAATTCCGATAACCACAAGCACAATTTCTCCAATGGCATAAAGCATATACTTACTTACTTTATTTTCTTGAATCATGTTTTGTCTAATTTTTCGAAAGAATTTTATCATTGGTTAGTGGTTACTCGAATGGTAGTGGCAATTAATTATATACGTTGTTAGCTGAAGTTTCAGGCACTTATTTTATCATTAACTCCCGTATATACTTCACTGGCGCATTCCCGTAGCTTAAAAACTGCTCGTGAAATTCTTTTAAATTAAACGAATCTCCTTTTAGTGCCTTCATCTCATCTCTCAATTCATAAATTTCAGTAAAACCGGTAAAATAAGAACTGAGTTGCGCAGAAGTTAATGTGACTCTTACCCATTTTTCTTCTGCCTCTGTTTTTTCCTGAAAAGCTTCTGCAATCATCAATTGCATCGCTTCTTCTTTTTGAAGATTTAGCACGTGATAGCTATAGTCTAAAATAGTATTTGTAACAGATCTTAAGTGCCATTTGCTTCTCATCAGCCACATTTCTGGCGAATTATTATAGCCTTCTTCAAGCATCATTAATTCGGCATAGTTTGCCCAGCCTTCAACCATAGCGCCATTGGCTAATATAGATTTAATGATACTTGGAGATTCGTTGCCATAAACCAGCTGTGTATAATGCCCCGGAATTCCTTCGTGTATATTTAATATTTGAAGAATATAGTGATTGTATTCTCTTAAAAAACTTTCTGCTTCTTCATCGCTGTACCCGTCAAGTGGAGTCACATTGTAATAGGTGTCTTTTCCCTTTTCGTAAGGGCCAGGACTAGATACGGAGGCACCACTAACACCGCGCATGTGTACAGGCATTTCGCGCACTACTAAAGGCTTAGAAGGATCTTGTGTTAAAAGGTCATTCTCTTTTACAAATGCCGCTAGAATCGGCATCTGGCGTCTAATTTCAGGAACAAAGTCTTCACGAGCAACATGTTTTTCGGAAATTTTATCAATGAGCATTTTTACCATAACAATCTTATCTATGGGCTTTTCAATAGTTGCTAGATAATCATCCCAGAGTGTTTCAGTTATTTCAATCATTTGCTCGTGTACCCTCTTCTTTTCATTTAATGCTTTCGTATAAATTTCTTCGGCTGTATACCCTGAGTTAACTTGTAAAGCATAATTTTTATCGAATAATGCTTTCCCTATACGTGGGCTTTGGGGGTTGCCATCTACAAATTCAACTTTTAGTTTCTCTAGTGTTGAAATATAATTGCTAACCGCCTCTTTTGATGCTTGTACTCTTGCTGTAAGCGTTTCTTTTTTGGTTTTGCCTAGCGCTGAACTTGATATAGAGTCCAAAAGAGACTCTCCTAAAATCCACAAAGCTCCTTGGTTTTGATTTATGCCTAGTTCAAGATGTTCCATGGTTGGCCTTGTAAGGTTCTCTATGGCGCTTTCATAATATGCGGGAACATTTACCAAGAGCGCTGATAAAATTTCTAATCGTGTATCAAGATCTGCATAATCGCTGTTTACGATGGTCCATACACGACCTGTTATATTGTAACCAGATGCATCCCACTCATGGCCTTTAAACTCGTTGACATACCATGCTCCAGATTCCAGCGAATTTTCTATAAGATGGTAATCAATTTTATTACCATCATCTAAGTTTGCGAGCTCAAACTGTTGGAGCTTAGTGTCCATTTCTTTAATCGAATTAAGATATTTTTGCTTATTTTCTTCTGAATCGATATTCAAAATAGAATCATAATCGTGCAAGCCAGCCCAAGAAGCCCAGCCTGGACTTTGTTTCCATAGATCTTGTAAGAACTCCTCTTTAAACGCATCAAAATTCTCATTTTGGTCAATGGCGACTACTTTTTTCGATTGTTCTTTGCAAGCAGCTACTGAAATGATTAGGATGATTACTACTAGTAGTATTCTTTTCATGATTGATATTTTATTGGTTAATAGTTAAAGTTATAGGGTATTTAATCGCCAAAAAATTTCATATAATGATTGGGCTATGGTTGGTTGCGTAAGCCACTAAGATAGCAAAAAAGCGTTGCAGTTGGGGAATTTGCTAGGATTTACATGATACACTCTACCCACTGTTAAGTAATTAATTATACACGGTGTTGTGCCTTCGTTATTTTTCAACTTCCTTTTCAATCATAGCTACAATACTTTCTATCTTTTCTTTTACTCCAACAAATCTGTTATATGGCCTTTTTATAGTTTGATAAAATCATACCTTATTCTATTGTAAATTTTAAACCTAATAGAGACAACAATTCGTATTTTTTATGCAATAAAAATAAAATTATGCGTAGAACTTCCAAGATCTAAAAATCTACAAGATAGAGCATGTACCCCTTTTGTCTTACCTCTAAATTTTAAAACTGTTTTTTAAATAGTATCTTTATTTTCTATTTTTAAAACCACGAAATTATCTTATTTGCAGAACAGACAGGTTAGCTCAGTTCCTACATTTCGGGTCGAGTAATGAAAAAAATAAGCTTGCCATCGCGGTACGCAAAAAAATATACACATGAAACAATTTACTCTCTTACTGCTACTTCTTTTTTCAACGGGACTCAATGCCCAAAACACTAAGTTAATTGATAGTTTAAAACTTGAACTTAAAAATAATAAAGAAGACGATACGGTGAAGGTAGCTATTTTAGGTATGCTTTATGAAAGACTGATGTATTCACAACCAGAAGCAGCTAAAAACTACTCGCTAAAAGAATTGGGGATTTCAAAAAAAATAGGTTACAAAAAAGGAATTGCCACCGGAAATAGGCATATAGGAAACTATTATGAAAATAGAAGTGAATATGATTCTGCCCTGCATTATTACACCAAAGCAAAAATAGGCTACAAGGAAATAAATAATAGTAGAGGACTTATTTTTATAAATCACTCATTATCATCAATTAAACAATCAACTGGTGCTTTAGATGAAGCCATCGGACTCACAAATGAAACATTAAAAATAATTGAAGAGCATGAAAAAGAAGGTGATTTAAAAACAAAGTTTATTGGTGCACAACATAACGTGCTTGCTAATATATATATACAAAAAGGAAACTATAGAATAGCATTACTTGAGGCACTTAAGGCGCTAAAATACTTGGAAGAAATAAATGATGAAGCGAGAAGGGCAGATGTCATAAAACAAATTGGCGACATAGAGTCTAATTTAGAAAACCATAAAAAGTCTATTGAATATTTTAAGCAGGCTATTGATATCTATAAAAAATTAGATGACAAAGTTTATTTGGCCTATGCTTATAACTCATTGGGCATTTCCCATCAAAATTTAAAAGATTATAAGAATGCTGAAGCATCGTATAATTCGGCCATTTCGTATGCTAAAGAGGTTGATGCTAAATTACCGCTATCGGGGGGGCTACTGAAGTTGGCTGAATTGGAAATTATTAATAAAAATTATTCTAAAGCAACACAGTTGTTAATGGACACCAAAGCCATTGCAGAAAAAGAAAATATTCAATTAAGGTTGGCTACCACCTATGATCTGTTATCTCAAATTGATTATGGTTTAAATAATTTTTCAGAAGCTTTAAACAAAAACAATAGGGCAATAACAATTTCAAAAACAAATGGTGCTTTGCACCTTTTGCAAAACATGTACCAGTATAGATCTGAAATTTTGGATACTTTAAATCAACATAAAGAGGCCATTGTTTACCTGAAAGCATCGCAAAAAATAAAAGACAGTTTATTTTCAACTAAAAAAATCCAACAAATTGAAGAACTCCGCACCATTTACGAAACCGAGAAAAAGGAGCAGGAAATTAAAAACCAAAAGAACGAAATTGATCTGTTGAATATAAAAAACAAAGTAAGTAAGCAACAACGCCTTTTGTTGGGACTAGGCCTGCTGCTTGCAATTATTGGGCTGTATGCGTTTTATCAAAGGTTAAAACGCAACAAAGTGGAGAAAGAGATAATGAAAGCCGATTTGGAATTTAAAACCAAAGAGCTGACCACGCACGCACTCCATTTAGCCAAAAAGAACGAAGTTCTTAACGATTTAAAACAGAAAGCAAAAGTTCTTAAAGCCGATGCCAATGCGGATCCGGGTTACCAAATGCTTATCCAGACCATCAATTTTGATTTGCAAGATGATAACAATTGGGAAAATTTCAGCAAATATTTTCAAGAGGTTTATAAAGATTTTAATAGCAATGCACAACAAAAATTCCCGGGCATAACCATCAATGATTTACGCCTTATGGCACTTTTAAAAATGAACCTGTCCTCTAAGGAAATTGCCAATATTTTAAACATCTCTCTTGATGGAATTAAAAAGGCCAGACAACGCCTTCGTAAAAAAATGGATATAAATTCAGATCAGTCTTTAGAAGCTGTAATTATTGCCATTTAAACTTCTTCCAAAAACAAAAACCTCCTAAAGCACCTGTAATTACAGGTGTTTTTTTGTGTACCCCTTTTGTCCCCCCTGTTTTTTTTGCGCCCTAAAATCATGTTTTTATGTTTGTGTCAACTTTGTTTTGAGGTCTTGCTCGGTAAGTTAAGGTAACATCGGGCAAGTTTCTCAAACAAAATTAAATATTCAGCTCAAAACAAATAATTATGAAAAAAGCACATTACCTATCGTTTTCACTCATTATGCTATTGGTCTTCTTTATTACTTCGTGTTCCAGTGAAGAAGATTTAAAGATTGTGGAACCCACTAAAAAAAAATATTTACCTAGTGAGATTACCTACACAGATGACCATAGCGAGATAATTACAGTAAAATTCACGTATGATTCCCTTAATAGGTTAGAAAGATTTGTTGGAAGAAGTCCCGAAAATTATGTTGTATTATCATCAGGTCGTTACTCATACAATGAAAAAGGGGCGGCCAATAAGCATTATGGAAATTCAGCTACTACAATAATATACTATGATGAAAACAGTAAAATTAAGGAGTTCGCCTATGAAGGTCTCTCAGATGTCATAAAATTCAATTACAATCAAACTGAGAATAGTTATAAGTGGACCAATGTAGATCACTCAATTTACCTTGACCAAAATGACGATTTGATCAGTAGGAATGAAGCAGGGAGTAAAGTCGATATTGAATATACTGCTATAAAAGGGGTATTCGCTGACCTAGAAAAACAACCTTATTTTAATTTCTTAACAACTAACATGGATATAACTCAAAATATGTCAACCAAAGCCATAAAAAACATTTCTTATTCAACAACGAAATTTATTTATGAATACGTTTTAAACGAGTTGGGATATCCGGTAGAAGTCACCTTGTTTAATCAAGACGGCGAATTTATTCGACAATACAACTACACTTATAACGAAATCACAGTCAATTAACATAAACATCAAACCATTTAATAATCAAAATTTAAATCCTTTACACTATGAAAAATTTTAAAACCTTCAGTTTAATGCTTCTTCTAAGTATATTTTTTATGTCTTGTTCTAAAGAAGAGTCAGCAATGATACCAAACCAACCAGAAAGTAATCTGCCTCCTGACTTTAAAGGTTTTTTCAAGATATTTGGTGACACCGGAATTGGTGCGGGGGCATGGCTGGCCAAAGATGTGGTGGTATTATTTGATATCAATGCCTCTAATTATGCATGGATAGAGAATGGCGTTGTTAAAGATATCCGAAAAGTAAGTGATGAAAATAGCATCTTTCAAAACTTACCACAGAGCGGCCCATCTGCTGCCGTAGTTTTAAAAAAATCCCTTTATTTTTTTGCCACCGGTGGAAAAAGTTATAGTACTATTGTTTTTAACCATGATCAGGTGCAAGGCAAATGGAACGACCCTTCTTTTTTTGATGTTAGAAATTCCAGTTTTCTTTTAAGTCAGTGGGGTGTAGATAATTCTGCTCCATTTGAGGGTGTAAGTGCCGCTTTTGCTTGGCATCCCGATAGACATTGCGATATAAAAGTAGATAACCGTGAACGTTTGTTTCATCTAAATATAGATCAGCCAGAGATTAGCACTTATAATGATGAAGTAGGTACGTTTTCAAATACTGTTGCAATCTCCAATTACGGTCTATATGAATGCACTAACAATATAAAATCAGGTTTGAACTTAAATTCAATTGTTGATGCGGCTTTTATCTATCCGGTTAATGGGAAAGTCTATGAAGTATTCTTTTTTAACAATGGAACTGATTTTATGTATAGTGAAATAGGACAAAATACCACCTCAGAAGTTTACAGTATCAAGATGTAGTTAATCGACCAACTGCAGTTCAAATTTGTATTATTTCAATGCTCCAAAACAAGTTTAATTAAAGCTATATTCTTTCCATCTCCCAGAAATTCGGATTTAATTTGTGAAATCCTTATGTTTTATTCGTTAGTATTGGTTTGGTTAAAATGTTTCACAACGGTTAGAACAAGAGTGGTAGCGGATTTAAAAGCACTTACTTTGCGGAAAGCACTATACTTAATTAAATGCAAAACGGTTCGAGTTTACACCCGAACCGTTATTGCTTTTTTACATTGTTGTGCGTTTGCTCTTTTCCCTTAATTTGGGGAATGTAGACCAAGTCTATTTCCCTCCGTGTCCAAAAACAACGCAAAAAATCCGTTTTCGTCCGCATGAGCTGTTTTCGACATAAGAATTTTTCCTCCATTTTTTTCAACCTTATCAAGTATGGTTTGAAGATTATCTCCTCCATTTAGGTAAATGGTTACTCCATCGGCAGCAGGTTTGAAGCCTTCGCCTTTCATAATAACCCCTGTTACCATTTGTTCTTCGTAGGGGAATATTCCCATTTCCATTCCTGGCATTTCCATTTTCTCAATGTTAATGTCTAAAATTGCTTGATAAAAATTTACTGCACGTGAAATATCCGTTGCTGGAATTTCAAAAATTGAAATATGGCTTTTCATTGCTTTTGTTTTTAGATTAGATTCAACTGTGATTGTCTCGGTTTTTGATTTGTTTTGGCTGTTACAGGCAGTAATACCAAAAGATAGAATTACGACTGCATAAAGCATGTTTTTTTTCATAGCGTCCTGTTTAATTTGACAAGACAAATTTAGATTGCATTCAAATACCAAAATTGTAAAAATGCGACACGCTGACTATTTGTAGAAAAGGGTAGAAAGTGCCATATTTTCATTACCTAAAAACTCCTTCGGGTTTATTCCGGTAAATTCTTTAAAGTCTTTTATGAAATGTGCTTGGTCGAAATAGTCACTTTCATAAGCAATGTCAGTCAGTTTTTCCTCTTTTTTATTAAGTAATAATTTTAGAGCCGTTTGTAATCGGATTACTTTACCTAACTGTTTTGGACTTACACCAATTTGTTTTGTGAACTTCCGCTCAAGTTGCCTGCGTTTTGATATATCTTCTTTAAGAATTGTGCCTATCGAAGCACTTCCGTTTGTGGCTAAAAGGGCGTCAATCGTAGTTTTTACGATAGTGTCGATTGTAGTTTTTTCATTTAGCTTACCTAAAAGAAACTGTTCAATTATTTCAATTCGTTCACTACTATGAGTTGCCTCTATTATTTTTTGTTCCAATTCGTTTGCTGTTTTTTCTCCAAACAACATTCCTAATGGCGTTTCCATATTCGCCAAGTTTTTAATCGGTGTTGACACGAAATTCGCAAAGCCATAAGGGTAAAATCTAATTGCAAATGTATTTACGTAACCTGTTGGTTCAATATAAAAGGGTTCAATTGTCTGTCCGAGAACCAGTGCACGTGGTTGTATTACAAATTCATCTCCTGAAGTGTATCGTTTAATATCGTCTCCAAGTATAAAAGCCATTTCAATTGTTCCGTCTGGAATTATCCGCTGTCTTTGTGCATCAGATTCAGCAGGAACTTCTAAAGTCCAATAACAACTGATAAGAGATTCCAAATCAGAATTTGGTTGAAATGTTTGGTAATTCATTTATAGTTCGTCTAAAATTTTGAGTTTTAAAGGTTTTGAATGCTGCCTGATCACTTTGTTATAATTAGCGATAATGGTTGGTTTATGGTTTACCTTCGGTGATTATTTTCCCTAGATCGTTTTTGTAATAAGTTTTTTTCCAAAAACCTTGTCAAAAATCTTCTAGTTTCAATAGTTTGCTTCACCAGTGCGCTTCAGTTGTGTATTTTATATGCCACTAAGATAACAAAAAAGGGTAGTAGTAAGGAAATCCGCTAGGGTTTCCATGATACATTTTACCCACTATTAAATAATTAATTATACGCGGCTTAAGTTTGTCTTTCGTTATTCCGTGATAGTTTTCAATTCAGAGTCAATTGATTTTATTAAATCATTGACCTTTTTATTAATGTCATTCTGAGCGACTTCTATATCCCAATAAAATTGGTTTTTAAGACTGCGAAGAAAATACATAAACACTTTATCTTTTTTAAGTTCACTATAATTATTCGGTATCATTTCAAGGCTTAAATCGTCAAAGTTGTCAGTAACTCGATATTTTTCGTAGTTTCCATTCCACAAAGCGTTAAATCGTGTATTAAAAATAGTTGAATTTGCATCTTCAATTCTTTGTACATACATATTTATTTGTGCATCTAATACGTTACTGGACCAAGAATAATAACTGATTAATTGATCCCTTAAACCATCGTTAGATATTAGATTTAAGTCATTTGATTTTAAGGCTTCAAATACTTCCATATTTATTTTAGGTGTCCAAGTTTGTGTAATTCTACCAAAATGGTATTTTAAGGAATCTTGATATGGTAAATCTTGTTCAATATGATTTAACAAAAAAGATATAGATTCTTTAGTTTGCAAGTATTTATTAAATCTGAAATTATTAAATGCTATATCCGCATTTAGACTTTGTTTAAAGTTTTTTAGAAACTTTATTTCTTCCGTTTTTAGTTTTTCTTTTTCATTCCAATTATTAATTGAAAGAGCAATTAGAATCCCAATAACAACAAGGATTATCTCTCCAATAGCATATTTTAGATATTTCCCAGTGTTGTTTTTTTCCATAAGGTCTTTTCTGATTCGGCTAAAAAACTTGATCATAGTTATTTCCCGAGAAAGCGGGAATCTTGTTGTTGGTTATAATGAAGCACAACGGTTGGTGTATGGTGCGTATCCCGAAGGTTATACATACACTTTGTTGGCGTTTCGTTATTTTTGTTTAGATAAAATTCCTAATTGCTCACCCATTAAGATGTGCTTGTACGAATTCCCATTTTCTTGCATTGGAGCATCTAAAGTGAACGTAACACCATCCTGAAAAATCATTATGAAATCAGATCCGCCAAATGCAAAATGACCAAGCATATCACCTTTCTTTACCGTTTTTTCTGCTGTTACATTTTCTTCAAAATTTACGGATCCAACAGTTGCCATTCCAATAGGCATTAAGGCAACAAGACCATAATCAACAGTTTCCAGAATAACACATCCTCGTGTTTCAATGGATTGCCATCCTGTTTTAGCGGTTGGATTAAACGCATATCGGTTGTTTTCCTTATCCCACCAAAGTTCACCACCAGAAGGATTGATTCCCTTGATGATTCTAACCTCTTTTATTATTCCACCTAGAGGAAAGTGATACCTATGGTAGTCATTGACATTCAAGAATGAATGTGTTAGTGTACCATTAGCAAATGCGTCTTTGTACTGACTGTCATCACCAATGAGTTTCGATATCGATTTTAAGGTGGCAGACTTTACAGGAACTCCTTCTTTTTCTATCATATTTGAGTTCCCATCAATTGTCCATACTCCCTGAGGTTCTGAATCTGCATAGGATACCACTACAGAATCTATATCAGGGCTTGCAATGGGACGCTTATCAGAAGATTTCAAATATCTTGCAAAGAACTGGTTGAATGTTTTCCATTTTGAAGAATCTTCATACCAGTCATTTTGGAGACCAAAATTTGGGTCATTTAAAGCCATTTGATAGTGTTCTTCATTCCAAGACTCCTTAGTATCAAGGTAGTTACCCCAAGTTTGACTGTAGGTAATTAGCCATTTGGCAAACGGCTCGTAATACTGTAAGGAATTGTTTACCAAGCCTTTTCCTTCTAGTTCTGGAAGAGGCTGATCAATTAGGAAATAAAAAGCGCATAATCCCTGAAATATATTATCAAATATCTCGGGATACTCTTCTTTCTTGATAATTGCCCATGGCATTGTGGTTTCTGTCCACGTTATAAACTGATAGTACTCTTCAAGGGTCTGAGCTGGGTTCGTATTCCTGTCTGGATTGATCTCTTTTGCTTTCTTTAATGAAGATTCTAGCATTGATTTTAGTGCTGGGTCACTTTCTAAAAGAGTAATTAGTTGTTTAGTTGCTTTTCCATATTCGATTTCTTTTTTTTGAGAATCACAGGAACTGATTCCAATAAGCATCAAGAATATAAGTATTAGAGTTTGAAATTGTTTCATTATAAATAGTGTTTTAGTAATAGTTTCATTTTAGTTAATGAACACCAACAGTTTGTGTATGGTTTGCGTCACCAGTTCGCTTCAGTTGTGTGTTGTGGTAAAGTCCACGAGGACTATTCCGCTGTAATTAATTATAATCGTTGTTAGCAACTGGTATTATTTTTCGCAATGATCTTTCAAAGCATCTATAACCATTCTGATTTTATCGCCCAAGGAAACGGCCTTATTTAAGTCTTTACAAACCATTACTTTTTCATCTTTAGGAATCACTGTCTTTTTAGCAGACATAATTTTCACCCCTTTAAAACCTTTAACATCGCGACTATTGGCAAATTCATATTTTCTTATGATTGAAAAGGCTCTATTTGCATAAGCGTTTGTGAAAAAAGGCTCTATTTCTAAAGTTTTATCAAAATCTTTTTTGGCTTCATCAAATTCTAAATTTTCCAATTTTGCAGTTCCACGCGCAAAATAAGCATCAGCTGATGTTGGGTCTAATTCAATACATTTTGTATATTTTTTAATAGCTGATTTGAAATTTCCTAGTTTAAAATTTTCTTGTCCGTCATTATATGATTCATAAATCTTCTCAAATTTTTTATCCTTAATATATGTTCCATCTTCATATTTAAATGAAGATTTAATTTTTCCAGTCGAATAGTATGAAACCAATTCTCCATGTATCAGACTATTTCCATTATGAGGAGTTAATTGCTTAATTTGTCCGTTTGGATGGTAGGACTTCCAAAGGCCAATTTTTTTTTGATTTGTAGTAATACCTTCTTCTTTTAATTTTCCATCTTCATAGAAACTTTTTTCAGATCCATTGGAAATTCCATTCTCATATTCAAGATCAGCTGAAATATTCCCATTCTGATAATACATTTTTCTGTTTCCCTTTAATCTTCCATTGAATAAATATCCTTCACCTTGCTTTTTTCCATTCATATAATAGTCAATAAATCGTCCTGAGTATGGGCTAGTATTATTTCGCAAGTACCATGTGCTATTTCTATTTTCCATACTACCCGTAGATGGAATTGATTTTAAGCTATCTGGACGATTTACATATTCTTTAGTGAAAATATATATTACCTTGTCCATTTCATCATAACCTAGAGAATCTAAGGTTTGCCTTTTCGTTATTGTGACGACATTATTTATTTCGTTTTGAGATAAGA